>Ga0209788_1000016_pt1 | contig 61386 bp, 60 predicted proteins | sample WorMetLIZISLAND1_2_FD_187415 | JGI IMG/M metagenome (GOLD analysis project Ga0209788, IMG submission 187415) | Marine gutless worms symbiont microbial communities from Max Planck institute for Marine Microbiology, Germany - Olavius clavatus LIZARD... ...
TATCCATGTTTGGCTGTCGACGCGATATTCGTTCAGTTATCGGGGGAACAGCGGCTGGTCGGGATTGAGCGGCTATTGGCTGTCGAACGTTGGTGACCGGATGACGGTCGGGGACTACAACGGCGACGGGCGAGACGATGTCGCGACGTTCTACGACTACGGGGCGGGAGCCAGCATCCACATCTTCCTGTCGACGGGCCGGTCCTTCACATATGTGGGGAACAGGGGTTGGTGGGCGGCGTCGAGGGGGTATGCGCTTGAGCAGGTCGGAGATCGGATGGTGTCGGGTCGCTTCGGGCGATGAGACCGATGAGGCATATGCCTGGACGGCTCGCGGTTTGGGCCACATTGCTGGCGTCGGACGCCTCTCGGAGCGGTTCCTGGGCGAGGTAGGCGGCGGCCGTCGTCCGGTGCGCCCTTCAGGGCGAGGGGACTCGTCGCTCGCCCGGCGACGATGAGGACCCCGGCGGGCGGCGGGACGCCGGTCGGCGCCTCCGCGGCGCGGGCGGGAGTACCCTCCTTCCCATGAACGGACGGCCCGACATGCGCAAGCTGATGCAGCAGGCGCAGAAGATGCAGGAGCAGCTCGCCAAAGCGCAGTCCGAGTTGGCCGAGGCCCGCTTCGAAGGCTCGGCGGGCGGGGGAATGGTCACCGCCGTCGTCACCGGCGGGCCCGAGTTGGTCGAGGTGAAGATCTCCCCCGAGGTCGTCGACCCCGACGACGTTGAGATGCTTGAGGACCTGGTGATCGCCGCCGTGCGCCAAGCGCTCGATGCCGCGACCGAGGCGGCCGGCGCCCAACTGGGCGGTCTCACCGGCGGCCTCGACATGGGCGGCCTCCTCGGTTGATGTTCGAGGCGCCCGTTCAGCGGCTGATCGATGAGCTGAGTCGGCTGCCCGGCATCGGCGGCAAGTCGGCACAACGCCTCGCGTTCCATCTGCTCTCCGTCGAGGAGGCCGACGCGCGCAGGCTCGCGGCCGCCGTCGTCGATATGCGCGACCAAGTGAAGCTGTGTGAGCGTTGCTTCAACGTGGCGGCTGGCGAGTTGTGCGCCATCTGCCTTGACGAGCGCCGGGACGACACGCTCGTCTGTGTCGTGGAGCGGCCCCAGGACATCGCTGTGGTGGAGCGAACCCAGGAGTACCGCGGCCGTTACCACGTCCTCGGCGGGGCGTTGTCGCCGATCAACGGCGTCGGCCCGGGTCAGCTCAGGCTCAAGGAGTTGCGGGGCCGGCTCGAGCCGGAGGGCGTGGGTGAGCTGATCGTGGCGACGAACCCCACCGTCGAAGGCGACGCCACCGCCATGTACATCGCTCGGGAGCTGAAGCCGCTCGGCGTCCGGGTGACCCGCCTCGCCTCGGGCCTGCCCGTCGGCGGCGATCTCGACTACGCCGACGAGCTGACGCTCGGCCGCGCCCTCACCGGCCGCTCCGAGCTGTGAAGGCGGCGCCGCGAGGCGCCGCAGCCGGAAAACCCGCGATCTCGGCCCGTGCCCCGGTCCGTTTGTGTACGCTTGGCGCCCCACCAGGGAGAAACGGAGGAATATGAACAAGCAGGACTACGCGAAAGTGATGGAACGGCGCCAGTTCCTCAAGCTTGCGTCGATGGGCGCTCTGGGGGCCGCGGCCCTCGCCGCCTGCTCATCAGGCGACAGCGATGTTGACGAAGCGGCCCAGGACGAGAGCCTCCCCGAGTTGGAGTGGGAGATCGCCACGAGTTGGCCCACCTCCCTCGACACCATCTACGGCGGCGCCGTCCGTTTCGCCGAGCGGGTCTCGGCGATGACCGGCGGCAAGTTCATGATGAGCACACAACCCGGCGGCGAGGTGGTCCCGGCTCTGGAGGTACTCCAGAACGTGGAGAGCGGCGCCATCAAGGCTGGACACACCGCGTCCTACTACTACGTCGGGCTCGACGCGAGCACCGCATTCGGCACGGCTCTGCCGTTCGGCTTGACCTCACGTCAGCAGAACGCGTGGCTGTACGAAGGCGGCGGCCTCGAGTTGTTGCAGGAGTTCTACAAGGAGCGGTTCAACGCAATCCAGTTCCCGGCCGGCAACACCGGCGTCCAGATGGGCGGGTGGTTCAACAAGGAGATCAAGTCGAAGGCGGACCTGCAAGGTCTCGTCATGCGAATCCCCGGTCTTGGCGGCCAGGTGATGGACAAGCTGGGCGTCAGCGTGCAGGTGCTGCCCGGCGCTGAGATCTTCCAGGCCCTCCAGACGAACACGATCGACGCCACCGAGTGGATCGGTCCCTACGACGACACCGTGATGGGCTTCCACGAGGTGACCCAGTTCTACTACCACCCGGGCTGGTGGGAGCCGGGCCCCTCGCTTGAGGTGCAGATCTCGTTGGACGAGTGGAACAGCCTTCCCGAGGTCTATCAGGAGATCATCAAGGCGGCGGCGTACGAGGCCGACGCCACGATGATGGCCTCCTACGACGCCAAGAACCCGGGGGCCTTGACGGAGATCATGGAGAGCTCGGATGTCACGATCCTGCCTTTCCCCCTCGACGTGATGGAGGCGGCGGAGGAGGCCGCCTTCGAGGTCTTCGACGAGAACGCCGCGAAGACCGCGGAATTCAAGTCGATCTTCGAGCACTGGAAGGCGTTCCGCGAGCCGATCCAGGAGTGGCACGGCTTGGCTGAGACGTCCTTCCTCAGCTATGTGGGCGGAACCTACGTCGGCGCTTAGGTAGAGGCTGTTGAGAGTGAAGGGCCTCGCCTTGGGCGGGGCCCTTCTTCTTGGGCGGTGAGGCTCAGAGCCCGATCAGAGGCGCGAGGGCGCTTGTAGCGCCGTCGCCGCCGAAGAACCTGTCGACCAGCCAGGTGACCGTCTCGGGGACGAACATGACGATGAGCAACCCCAGGGTCTGCAACGCCATGAAGGGGAGCGCTCCCCTGTGTATGTCGGACGTCTTCACCTCGGGAGGCGCGACCGACTGGAGGTAGAAAAGGGAGAAGCCGACCGGCGGGGAGATGAAGGCCATGTTCAAGTTGATGGCCATCATCACCGCGAACCACACCAACAGAGAGCCGGTGATGCCCAGCTCGGTGGCCGCAGGCACGAACAGCGGCATCACGATGAAGGAGATCTCGAGGAACTCGAGGTTGATGCCCAAGAGGAAGACGATGATGTTGGCGGCGATGATGAACCCCCACTTCTCGCCTGGGATCGCCAACAGCCACTCGGTGATGAGGTCTTGACCGTTGAGTTGGTTGAAGACGAGGGCGAAGAAGGTGGAGGCGAAGAGGATCTGGAGCACCAAGCCGGTGATGTTTGCCGTAGCCCGGGCCGCGTCGAGGATGATCCGCCACGAGAAGTTGCGGTAGACGATCGCCAGCAGGATCGCCCCGACGGCGCCGACTGCCCCCGCCTCTGACGCGGTCGCCACTCCGGCGAAGATCGCCCCTAGCACTGCGAAGATCAGAAACAGCGGCGGGAGGACGACCTTCACGGTCTCGGCCAGCAGCTCGCTGCCCGACATGGTGCGCTCCTCCTTGGGGATCGCCGGGGCGACCCCGGGCTTCAAATAGGCGATGACCACCGAGTAGACGGCGAAGATCGTCGCCAGCATGATTCCGGGGATCAGCGCCCCGGCGAACAGCTCGCCGACCGACACCGGGATGAACTGGGCGAGCACGATGAGGACCAGGCTGGGCGGGATGAGCTGGGCCAGCGTCCCCGACCCGACGATCACCCCCGACGCGAGCTTCGGGTCGTAGTTGTACTTCATCATCACCGGCAAGGAGAGCAGGCCCATCACGATCACGGTCGCCGCCACCACGCCGGTCGCGGCCGCCAGCAACGTGCCGACGATGACCACGGCTACCGCCATCCCGCCGCGGAGCGGCCCCATCAGGTACCCGATGGTCGTAAGCAGCTTCTCGGCCAGCCCCGACTTCTCGAAGACGGCGCCCATGAAGACGAAGAAGGGGATGGCCAGGAAGGTGAAGTTCGACACCGAGTTGGCGAACCACTGACTGAACAGGACGTTCAGGCTGGCGATCTTGAGGTCGCCGAACAACACGCCGATGAAGAAGAAGACCACCGCTGTCCCGGCGAAGGAGAACGCCACCGGGTAGCCGCTGAGGATGATCGCCAAGAAGACGGCGAACATGATGACTGCGAGCAGCTCCAGGCTCATCTACTCGATCCGGACCGGTTGCTCGTCGTCATGTGAGACCTCGACCATGTGGGCCCGGTTGGTGATGAGCGCGTAGAGCCGAATCTGCTCAGCCACAGCCTGGATGAAGAGGAGGAGAAACGCGATGGCCAACAGGGCCTTGATCGGGCCGCGCGGCAGCCCGTTGGCGTCGGGCGACTGCTCGTTGACCTTGATCGAGTGCCACGCCTGGGGGAACGAGACGTACATGCCGATGATCGCGAACGGCACGAGGGCGATCCAGTGGCCGACGAAGTCGATTTTCGCCTGTCGCGTCGCGGGCTGGTTGGCGAACCAGAAATCGACACGGACGTTTATCTGGTGCTTGAGGACGTAGGCGAACCCGAACAGGAAGATCGTCGAGTACATGTACCACTGGAGCTCGACGATGGCGTTCGTCGTAAGGCGCACCGAGAAGAACTGCCCGGTGTAGCGAAGGATGACGTTGACGAAACCCACGGCCACGGTCGGTATGACCATCCACGCGGCCAGCTTGCCGGTTTTCTCGGCGAAGCCGTCGGCCCAACGGAGGAAGGCCAAGGCGGATCGAAAGAAGGATCCGGCGTCCCCGCGTGCGTTCTCCGTGGTCGCGTCCACCTCCTCAGGAAGTAGGCGGGACCATAGCGGCGGCCGCCGGAGGCCGTCACATCAGGAGGCTTGAACCTTCCTCGGGACCGCCCCGGTCCAGCTCAGGACGGTCCTCATGAACTTGTGCGCGCCGTCGCGGCACGGCTCGAACATCAGCGGGCATCCTCCCGGGATCACGGTGACGCCGCCCTCGCGGCCGATCGAGACCGCCTCGCTCGAGAAGCTCCCCCGGCCGAACGCCCGGTGCATCCAGACGTGTTTGACCCCCAGGTCGACGCAGTCTCTCATCACTGCGGGGGCCGCGTCGGGATGGGTGGCGATGACCACGGCCTCGACCCCGCCCGGGATCTCGGCGAGAGAGCGGTACGACCTGTCGCCCTCCACCTCGTCGGCGGCGGGGTTGACCGCGAAGACCTCGAAGCCGGTCTCCTTGAGACGGTTGTACACGGCGTTGCCGCTGTGGGCGCCGTCGGCCTCCCGCGACACCCCGGCCACCGCGATTTGTTTGTTGGACAAGAAGCTCTGGGCCGCTTCCTGCATGGTCATGGTCGACATGGGGCCTCCTTCGCCTCGGCGCCGACGCGCGGGCTGGCGAAAGCAGGATAGCCGGGGCGGTGCCGGGGTCGGGGCCCTCAGTCGAGGGTGAGGCTGGAGATCTCGCGGAGACGGGCCATGTTGTGGTGGGCGCCCATGTAGCGGACGGCGCCCGTCTTCGAGCGCATGATCACCGAGTGGGTGACCGCCCGCTCGTCCCCGCGGAAGTTGACGGCGGGGAGGAACTCGCCGCCGGTCACCCCGGTGGCCGCGAAGAAGACGTTGTCGGACGACACGAGGTCGGAGGTGAGGAGGACCTGGTCGAGGTCGAGTCCCTCGTCGACGCCGAGCTGCCTCTCCTCCTCGGTGCGCGGCCAGAGACGGCATTGGATCTCGCCGCCTGCGCACTTCAACGCCGCGGCGGCGATGACCGCCTCCGGCGAGCCGCCGACGCCCAACAGGACATCGGCTTCGTGGTCCTCCTGGGCGGTGGCGATGGCGGCGGCGACGTCGCCGTCGCCGAACACCGAGATCCGCGCCCCCGCCTGGCGGGCCGCATCTATGTAGGGCTGATTCCGGGGCCGGTCGAGGATGACGCACCTCAGGTCGCCCATGTCCTTGCCGTTGGCCTTGGCGACCTGGCGCAGGTTGTGCTCCACCGGGGCGTCGAGGTCGATGGTCCCGGCGGCCTCGGGCCCGACGGCGATCTTGTCCATGTAGACCACGGACCCGGGAGCGCACATCGTTCCGCGGCCCTCGGAGAGGGCGATCACGGCGATGGCCCCGGGCAACCCCGCAGCGGTCAGGCTGGTCCCGTCGATCGGGTCGACGGCAACATCGACCACCATCCCCGCGCCGGTCCCCACCTTCTCCCCGTTGTAGAGCATGGGGGCCTCGTCCTTCTCGCCTTCGCCGATGACGACCTCGCCGTCGATTTCGATCATCGAGAGGTGGAGGCGCATCCCGTCGACGGCGGCCTGGTCGGCGGCCTCCTTGTCGCCTTTCCCCAGCCAGCGGGCGGCGCCGAGCGCGGCCGTCTCGGTGACCCGAACCAGGTCGAGGCCGAGGTTGCGCTCGACCGGCTCGACCATCAGTCGCCCACCTTGACGATCAGGGCGTCGCCCTGGCCTCCCCCGCCGCAGATAGCGGCCGCTCCGACGCCGCCCCCGCGACGACGCAGTGCGTTGATGAGCGTGACGACGATACGAGCGCCCGAGGCGCCCAGAGGGTGGCCGAGGGCGACGGCGCCCCCGTTGACGTTGACCTTGGCTTCTGAGAGGCCGAGCATCCGGGCGGACCATATCGAGACCGCAGCGAACGCCTCGTTGATCTCGACCAGGTCGAGGTCGGCAGGCGACATGGCCGCCTTCTTGAGAGCGACGCTCAGGGCCTCGGCTGGCCTTTCGTGGAGGGTGGCGTCGACCCCGCCGACCTGCCCGTAGGCCACGATCTCGGCGAGGGCCGGGGCGCCTGTCGTCTCGGCGGCGGCCCGGTCGGCGACCACGACGGCGGCGGCCCCGTCGGAGATCTGCGAGGCGTTGCCCGCGGTGATGGCGCCGTCGTCGACGAAGGCCGGGGGAAGGGCGGCCAGCGAGTCGGCGGTCGAGCCCTCTCTGATCCCCTCGTCGGTTTCGACGACGAGGGGGCCGCCTTTGCGCTGAGGCGCGGTCACCGGGATGATCTCGTCGGCGAACACGCCGTCGCGGGTGGCTGTTGCCGCCCGCTCGTGGCTCCGGGCCGCCCACTCGTCCTGCTGCCCGCGGCTGATGCCGAGCCTCTTGTTCACGCGGTCGGAGGACTCGCCCATCGTGCACTGGTCGAAGACGCAGATGAGGCCGTCGCGGTTCATCACGTCGACGAGGGCGGCGTCGCCCATGCGGGCGCCCCAACGCAGCTCGCGGACGACGTACGGGGCGTTGCTCATGCTCTCCATGCCGCCGGCCATGACGAAGCGGGAGTCGCCGAGTCGGACGGCGCGGTCGGCGAGGCCGATGGCCGACATGGCGGAGAGGCAGACCTTGTTGATGGTGGTCGAGGGCGCGGTCATGGGGATGCCCGCTGCGACTGCGGCCTGCCGAGACGTGATCTGGCCTTCCCCCGCTTGTAGCACATGCCCGAGGAGGACCTCGTCGATGGACGCGGGAGCGACTCCCGAGCGCTCCGCCGCGGCGGCTACGGCGACCGCGCCGAGCTCGACGGCGCGCAGAGAGGCCAGCCCCCCGTTGTACTTGCCGATGGGCGTCCGGGCGATCCCGGTGATGATGGAGCGTCTCACGAGCGCCGATGCTACCCGCCCCCCGCCAAACCGGCTTCCCAGCCGATACGCTGGGGTTCGTGAAGTTGCTCAACCTCGATCATGTCGCCATCGCCGTTGCGGACCTGGACGCGGCGATCGACGGTTATCGGTCCCGCTATCAGGTCGAGCCTCTGCACCGGGAGGTCGTTGAGGAGCAGGGCGTCGAGGAGGCGATGATCGCGGTGGGCGGGTCCTTCGTTCAGCTTCTCCAACCGCTCTCCCCCGAGACGCCGGTGGGGAGGTTCTTGTCCAAGAACGGCGAAGGCCTGCACCACATCGCATTCGCCGTCGCCTCCATCGAGGCCGCCCTCGAGCACCTCGCCGCCGACGGGGCCCGTCTCATCGACTCCGAGCCTCGGGTCGGGGGGAGAGGCGCCAGGATCGCTTTTGTGCATCCCGGGGACCTGTCGGGGACCCTCATCGAGCTTGTCGAGCTCGCCGATGAGTGACGCGACCGCGATCAGGGGCGGGGCGGGTGAGTTCGAGGCCGCGGTGATAGCGGCCGTCATTGAGCGGACGGCTCGGGAGGAGTCGGCGGCCGAGGCGGCCGACCCCGACCGGCGGGGGCCGGGACTCCCCGCTTGGGTACGGGCCCTACGGCCCGAAGACCCCGCTTTCCCGCGGGAGGCGCTCCGCCCCGACTAGCGGTGCGTCGCGGGCGTAGCGGATGCGTGTGCAATAACCCAGCTCTGGGCCGCATTTCTGCACACGCTGGGAGATGCGTGTGCAATAACCCAGCTCTGGGCCGCATTTCTGCACACGCTCAGGTCTTGTCGAAGCGGGGCCGTCGCCGGGCGATGTCCCCCAGCTCCGGCGACTTGAGGAGCGTGGCCACCCCGACGAAGACCGCCACGACTGCGACGCCTCCCACCCCGGCGGCGCCGAGACCGCCCCAGGCTGAGAGGTCGCCGTCGCCTTCGCCGAAAAGGCCCTCCACCAGAGGCCGCGTCGCCAGGCCGGCCGCAACCGCGGAGATGAGGCCGCGGGCGGCCGACGGGGCCAACCGGCGCACCGCCTCCCAACCGGAGTCGAAGCCCCACGCCGCGACCATCGCCAGGGCGTACCCGGTCATCACGAGCGTGGATGCGAGGGCGTGGCCCTCCACGCCGCGGGCTTCGTAGAGAAACAGCCAGGCGGGGACGGCGACGATCGAGAACCCGGTTCCGATCGCCACCGGCGCCCACATCCTCCGCTTGGCGTAGAAGTGACGAGCGAGGATCTGGTGCAACCCCCACGCCGGGATCGACCAGGCGTAGATCGTCAGCAGGGCGGCGACCACCCCGGCGTCGTCGCGGCCGAGCTCGCCGCGTTGGTAGAGAAGCTCCACAAGAGGGCGGGCGAGGACGACAAGCGCGGCGGCGGCGGCGGCGGCGACGAAGAGCGTGTTGCGGGCCGCCCGGCCGGTGGCTTCGACGAGGCCGTCGTCGTCGCCACGGGCCGCCAGCGAAGCGAGGAAGGGGAACGTGGCGACCCCGGCGGCTTGGGCGATCACCCCGACCGGGACCATGTTGAGTTGACGGGCCAGGGTGAGGGCGGCCGTGGCGCCCACGTCGACTTGGCCGAAGATCCTCACGAACTGCTCGTCGAGCACAGCCACGGATTGGCCGATCATCAGCGGCAGGGCCAACAGCAGGTACTCGCCGACGGCCGACCGCCTCGGGCGCGTCAGCCAGACGCCCGTCCGCTTGGCCCCCACCCACTGCAGCCCGAAGTTCCCCACCGCGGAGCCGATCACCGCCCCCCAGAGGAAGGCCTCGGGCGAGGCGTCCCCAGTGAAGGCGCCGACGAGGCCGCCCCCGATGACGCCGGCGTTGTAGACGAGCGGCGCCAACGCCGGCAACACGAACCTCTTGTGCGTGTACTGCACCGCCATGAGAAGGGCGCCGAGCACCAGGAACACCTGCGCCGGCAGCACCACCCTGGTCATTGAGACGAGCCTCCCGTGATCGGCGGCTTCGGGGAACACCAGCCCGACCAGGGGATCGGCCAGGGCCCACATGACGGCGGTCAAGGCGACGACGGCGACCGCCGCGAACCGGAACACGGAGGTGAACGCCTGGCTAGCCGCCTCTGCGTCGCCTCGCTCCAGGTGTCGGCTGAGGATGGGGACCAGCGTGATGGTCAGGTAGGCGCCTGCGAGCAGGTAGTTGAGGAGATCGGGGATCAGGAAGGCGTCCCTGTAGAGGTCGGCCTCGCTGGTCAGGCCGAAGAAGCCAGCCAGCAGGACCTCGCGTCCGAGCGCCAGGATCCGGGAGAGCAACACGCTCGACGCGATCACAACGGCCGCGGCCCCCATGCGGAGCGGCCTGCTCATGGCGAGACGGCGCGCTCCCGAAGCTCGTCGACCACCGAGTCGGGGACCGCCAGGTCGCCGTAGCCGACGCCCAACTCCAGCCCCGGCTTGTAAGCGCCGTGGAAGTCGCTGCCGCCGGTGGGCACCAGCCCGAACCGGCGCGCCAGGTGGGTGTACCCGTCGCGCTCGTGGCGCCGATAGGGGGCGCAGGCGGCTTCCAAGCCGACGAGCCCGGCGGCCTTCAGCCGATGCAGCGTCCGGGCCATCTCGTCGGCGTCGACGACGCCGAGGGTGTGGGGATGGGAGAGGATCGGCACGGCGCCCGACTCCCGCGCCAGGCCGACTCCCTCCTCCTGGGTCAGCCGGGGCCGCGACATGTACCCGGGCCTTCCTCTGGCCAGCCACTCGTCGAAGGCGGCGGTGATGTCGGTCGCATAACCCTTCTTGACCATCACCGCGGCGATGTGCGGCCGCCCGACGGCCCCTCCGCCGGCCTCCTCGCGAATCTCCGTCATCGACATGGGCATGCCGAGCCCGCTGAGGGCCTGCACGATCCGCTCGTTGCGCTCGTCTCGGCCCTCCCGAAGCTCGGCGAGCCTGTCTTGGAGCGGGCCGGGGCCTGGCTCCAGCCACAACACCAGCAGATGCATCGCGCCTGCGTCGTAGTCGAGGGAGAGCTCGGCGCCGGCGATCAGCTCAAGGTCGGCGCCCGCGGCGGCGGACCGGGCCTCGGGCACTCCCTCCTGGGTGTCGTGATCGGTCAACGCGAGCGCGCTGAGACCGATCTCAACCGCCTTCTCGACCAGCTCGGTCGGGGTCGCCGAGCCGTCCGATGCGGTGGAGTGGGTGTGCAGGTCTACGGCCATGTCCGGCGCCTGTGACGACCGCCCGCCTTCAAGGGCCGGACGCGTTGATCGTCACCTCGTTGATGTACACGGTCTGGAGCGGCAGGCTCTCCTCGACGGAGCCGGGGGCGACGCCCTTGGGGACGGCGGCGATCCGCTGCAGGGCCTCCTGCCCGGACGCCACCTCTCCGAGCACGTTGAACCTCGGCGTGAGGAAGCGGCCCTGGTCGCCGACGACGATGAAGAACTGTGAGCCGGTGCTTCGCGTCCCGCTGTTCGCCATGGCGACGACGCCTTCGTCGTAGGCGAAACCCTCGTCGGGGAACTCGTCGGCGATCACATAACCCGGCCCGCCGGTGCCGTTGGCCTCGGGGTCGCCCCCTTGCACGACGAAGTCCTCGAACACGCGGTGGAACACCTGGCCGTCGTAGAAACCCTGACGGGCGAGGAAGACGAACGACTCGACGGTCTCCGGCGACCGGGCCGGGTCGAGTTCGATGACGATGTCCCCGCACGATGTCGCCACGGTGGCGGTCACCGACCCGTCGGCGGTGATGTCGGGTTGCTCCTCGGGGGCCGCGAACGACATGACCCGCTCCTCGGGCGGCTGATCGGCGCCGCAGGCCGTTTCCTGGGCCCGGTACCCCTCGTAGCTGCCCGGGAGGTCGTCGGACTCTCCGCCGAACAGGCCGCCGAGCGCCAGGGCCCCCACCACAACGACCCCGAACACCCCGGCCGTCCCCAACCGTCGGAAGAGCTCGCTGCGCGCCTGCCGCTTCTTCTCGGCTTCTCTCTTGGCGGCCCGCTGTTCCTTCTGGCGTTGTCTTCTGTCGGACATGGCTGCGTGATCTTACGCCCTGCGCGCCCCCGAACCTCCTTCGTTGGTTTCGTGTTTGGCGGCGCGCCGCCGAGGATATGGGGGACATGGCGGTCATAGTCCAGAAGTACGGGGGCACGTCGGTGGCCGATCCCGAGAGGATCCGAGCCGTCGCCGACCGCGTCCGCGACGTCAGGGCCGAGGGGAACGAGGTTGTGGCGGTCGTGTCGGCGATGGGCCGGACCACCGACCAGCTCTTGACGCTGGCGGCCGACATCAGCTCGCACTCGCACCCGAGGGAGATGGACATGTTGTTGTCGGCCGGCGAGCGCATCACGATGGCGCTGCTGGCCATGGCCCTCAACGAGCGGGGAGTCCCCGCGGTCAGCTACACCGGCTCGCAGGCGGGCATCCTCACCGACTCGAGCCACGGCCGCGCCAAGATCACGAAGATCACCGGCGAGCGGGTCAAGGAGTCTCTGGCGGAGGGCAAGGCGGTGATCGTCGCCGGGTTCCAGGGTGTCGACCCGAGGCGCCGGGAGATCACCACTCTGGGCCGGGGCGGCTCGGACGCCACCGCGGTGGCCCTGGCCGCATCTCTGGCGGCGGACGTGTGTGAGATCTACACCGACGTCGACGGGGTGTTCACCGCCGACCCCCGGGCGGTCCCGGCGGCCAGGAAGCTCGATGAGGTCTCCTACGACGACATGCTGGAGTTGGCGGCGGGCGGCGCAGGCGTCCTGATGCCGCGAGCCGTTGAGTTCGGGAGGCGGTTCAATGTCCCGATACATGTGAGATCATCCTTCAACGACTCACAGGGAACTTGGGTCAAGGAGAGGACAGTGGAACAGGTCATCATCAGCGGCGTCGCCCATGATCGCTCGGAGGCGAAGGTCACCGTGCAGGGCGTGCCCGACCAGCCCGGGGTAGCCGCCTCGGTGTTCGGCAGGTTGGCCGACGCCGGGGTCAACGTCGACATGATCGTTCAGAACGTCTCCCGGGACGGCGCCACCGACATCAGCTTCACGGTGCCGAGGGCCAACGTCGCCGAGGCCGAGCGGCTGTCCAGGGAGGCCGCCGACGAGGTGGGCGCCCTGTCGGTCGACGTCGACGGGGAGGTGGGCAAGGTGTCGATCATCGGGGCGGGCATGAAGACGAACCCCGGCGTGGCCGCCGGGACGTTCAAGGCCCTCTCCGACGCAGGCATCAACATCGAGATGATCTCAACTTCGACCATTCGCATCTCCTGTGTGGTCCGCGCCGACCAGCTCGAGGCGGCGGTGCGGGCCTTACACGAGGCGTTCGACCCGCCGACTCTGGCGGAGGAGTCGGGGACGTGAGCGGACGGAGCGTCGCCGTGGTCGGCGCCACCGGAGCGGTCGGGAGGACGATGCTCTCCATCTTGGAGGAGCGCGAGTTCCCGATCTCCGATCTGCGGCTGATGGCGTCGGAGCGCTCGGCCGGGAAGACGGTCGCCGCGAAGTGGGGGGACGTGACGGTGGAGAACTTGGCCGAGGCCGACCCGGCCGGCGTCGAGATCGCTTTGTTCTCCGCGGGGGGCGCCCGCTCGCAGGCCCACGGCCCGCGTTTCGCGGCCGCAGGCGCCGTGGTGATAGACAACTCCTCGGCTTTCCGCAGCGACCCCGCCGTCCCGTTGGTCGTGGCCCAAGTCAACGACGACGCCGCCGCCGACCACCGGGGGATCATCGCCAACCCGAACTGCACGACGATGACGCTGATGATGGCGGCGGGCCCTCTCCACGAGGCGGCCGGTCTCCGCTCGATGATTGTGTCGTCCTATCAGGCCGTCTCCGGGTCGGGCCAACAGGGTGTTGAGGAGCTGATGGGCCAGACCCCTTCTCTGGGCGCCGACGTCGACTTGTTGATGACGGGCGGTTGGGTCGATCCGGGGCCGAAGATCTACGAGCGCCCGATCGGGTTCAACGTGGTGCCGATGGCCGGCTCGTTCGTGGCCGCCGGCTACACCGACGAGGAGATGAAGCTGGTCAACGAGCCTCGCAAGATCCTCGGCGCCCCGGACCTGGCGGTCGAGCCGACCTGCGCCCGAGTCCCGGTGCTCGTCGGTCACGGGATCGCCGCCACGTTGTGGTTCCGCCGCGACGTGACGGTCGAGGAGGCCCTGTCCGTCCTCGAAGCCGCCCCCGGCGTCTCGGTCTGGGAGGACCGCGTCCCGACGCCGCTCGACAGCGCCGGCGTCGACGACGTGTTGGTGGGGCGGGTCAGGGAGACGGTGGGTGCGGCCGGGGGGATCAGCCTGTGGGTCGTCGGCGACAACCTTCGTAAGGGCGCCGCGCTCAACGCCGTCCAGATAGCCGAGCTGCTGCTCTGATCGGGGGCCGGCGGCCGGCCGGCCGACTGCGCCTAGCATTTGCGGATCGGGACGTGGCGCAGTTTGGCAGCGCGCAGCGTTCGGGACGCTGAGGTCGTGGGTTCAAATCCCACCGTCCCGACTCAGTAGGCGCCGTTCGGCGCAGGGCTTGGGCGCCCCTCCGCCGTTTTCTGCCGGGGGCGGGGCCGGCGCAGCGCCGGCCGGGCCACGGCGCAGGCCGCACACCTGTCTATCTCTCCTTGGGGTTGACGCTCGCTTGCATACCTGGTATGCATACCGGGTATGGTACACATACCGAGTATGTAGGGACCTCAGGAAGGAGCGAACATGGCCCTCAAGGAAGGACTGCTGTGCCTGTTGGCCGCGGGCGACAGCCACGGTTATGAGCTGAAGAGTCGGTTGGAGGCGACCACCGCCGACACCTGGCGGATCAACATCGGTCAGATCTACACGACGTTGCAGCGGCTGGAGCGGGACGGGCTGGCGGCGCGCTCGGAGACCGACGGCGGTCGCGTCGTCTACTCGCTCACCGGGGCCGGTCGCCGAGTCGCTTCGGAGTGGATGGCGAGCCCGGTTGGTCTCGCCGCGGCTGGCCGCGACGAGATCTCGTTGAAGATCCTGGTGGCGCTCCGGTCGGGAGTGGACGACCCGCGACGGGTGGTTGAGCGGCAACGGGGCTCGACGATGGCGCTGCTGCAGGACTACACCCGGCTGAAGCCCGATGAGGCCGACGAGGCCGACGACATCGGCTGGTTGCTTCATCTGGATCGCCTCATCTTCAGCGCGGAGGCTGAGTTGAGATGGCTGGACAGGGTGGAGAGCCGTCTCGAGAGCATGGCTGAGCCGCCTCGGGTCATCGACGTCGGCCGAGAGCGGGCGAGTGTCCGAGAGCAGGCGAGCGCCGGGGGCCAAGAGGCGGCGAGTCGAGAGGAGGCCCGGCGATGACTGCGTTGTCGCTCCGGCGGGTGGGGAAGACACATGGGGTCGGCGCCCAGCGAGTTGAGGCTCTGGTGGATGTGGACCTCGACCTCGACCCCGGCGAGCTGGTGGCGGTGACCGGCCGCTCCGGCTCGGGCAAGACGACGTTGCTCAACCTGGCGGGCGCGTTGGACGAGCCCACGGCGGGCGAGGTCCTGGTTGGGGGCCGGAGCCTGGCGAAGGCGAGCAAGAGCGAGTTGGCCCGGGTGCGCCGGGTGTCGGTGGGTTATGTGTTCCAGCAGTTCAACCTGCTTCCCGCGCTCACTGCCGCCGAGAACGTCTCCCTCCCCCTCGAGCTCGACGGGGTCGGCTTGGCGGAGGCGCGCGGCTTGGCGGAGGTCGCCCTCGCCGAGGTCGGGCTTGGGGCCATGGTGGACCGGTACCCCGATGAGCTGTCCGGCGGGGAGCAGCAGAGGACCGCGATCGCCCGCGGCTTGGTCGGGCCCCGCTCGGTCCTGCTGGCGGATGAGCCGACGGGGGCTCTCGACGAGGCGACCAGCGAGTCGGTCCTGCGCGTCCTTCGAGACAGATGCGACCAGGGCGCCGCCGCCTTGCTGGTCACACACGAGCCTGCCTACGCCGCCTGGGCCGATCGGGTGGTGAGGCTCCGGGACGGTCGGGTCGAGGGGATCTCGGCGCGGTCGCCGGCGCCGACGACAACGGCGGACCTGCGTTGAGCTGGAGAAGGGCGGCGCTCAAGGTGGCCGCTCGGAACGCTCGGCGCAATCGGAGGCGGACCGTCTTCCTGGTCTTGTTGACGGCGGTCCCGACAGCGATCGGAGTGGCCGCGGCCGGGGTCGTCCGCGCCCGGACCGTCACACCGGAAGAGACCGTGCAGATGGACTTCGGCGCCGCTGCCGCCAGGATCCGCTCCCCAGGCGACCCCGAGGTCTTGCGATGGGTGCTTGACGAGGCGGCAGCCGTCGGTCCTGAGATCGACTACACCGTCTTCCGGGAAACCAGCGCGACGCTGGACGACTTCGTGCCCGTGAGGGTTCTCGACGTCGATCTTGGCCACGCGCTCACCGAAGGGATGCTGGTCATCGTCGACGGTGTTGCGCCCGCATCCTGGGGCGAGGCCGCCGTGTCGCCGCTAGCGGCCGAGGAGATGGGCTTGGAGGTCGGGGACCGAGTCAAGATCGATGCTCTCGACATGGGCGCCGTGGAGATCGTCGGCTTGGTCGCCGACCCGTTCGGCGACCCGGGCTGGAGCGTCGTGTTGTGGCCGGGCGCGTTGGAGGAGATCGAGCCGGGGCTGAAGGGCGGCGATCCCGCCGTCGTCCTCATGGGCGGGGAGGGGGCCGAGACGGCCGCGATGCGAATCCAGGAGCGTTGGCGGCGCGAGGGGCATCGCCGCCTGTTGCCCGAGCCCGCCGTCGTTCCCCGGCCGGTCGAGCTTCGCGACCTCGACAACGACGTGTACGCCTATCTCACCGAGTCGCAGATCGAGGAGTTGGTCGAGATGGCGAGAGCCGATCCCGGCGACTTCGTCGAGCTCTACGAGCGAGCCGAATGGATGATGACGCAAACGAAGGAGCATGTGGTCGTCAGCCTGTCGACGGAGACGAGAGAAGAGCGCCTGATGTGGGGCGAGCCCGAGGAGAGACCCGGGCTTGTCTCCACGGCGGTGTCCGCCTTGCTGCTCGTCGAGACGGCGTTCATCGCTGCCGCCGCGTTCGCCGCCGGCGCCAGGCGCCGCCTCCGAGAGATCGGCCTTCTCGGCGCAAGCGGCGCCTCGGAGCGCCACATTCGGGTGACGGTCGTCGGGGAGGGTCTCACTATCGGTTTGGTCGGAGCGGCTCTCGGCGCGGCCCTCGGGATCGGGGTCCTCGCCTTGGGGCGGCCCTTGATTCAGGGACTCTCGGCCAAGGCCATCGTCGGTGTGGGCGTGAGCCTCTCCGATGTGGTCGGCCCGGCGGCGGTCGCTGTTGCGGCGGTGCTGGCGGCGACGTTGATCCCGGCGCGGACCGCGTCCAAGGTCCCCACAACGGCGGCTCTTCACGGGCGGATGCCGGAATCGTCGCCGCGCCGTTGGACGGCGCCCGCGGGTTTGGCGGCGGCCGCGGCGGGCGGGTTGTTGATCACCACCGCTCTCGCCTCGGGCGGCGAGCACACTGCGACGTTTGCGACGGTGGGTGGGGCGACGGCGATTGTGGGGGTGGCCATGTTGGCCGGCCCGGTTCTCGCCGGGCTCAGCAGGCTGGCAGGCCGCGTCCCGACCGCCGCCCGGTTGGTCTTGCGCGACTCGGGCAGGCATCGAACCCGCTCGGCGACGGCTGTGGCCGCCGTGATGGTGATCCTCCTGGGGCCGGTGATGCTGCTGACGGTGGCGGAGACCAGCAATCGCAAGGGCCTTCTCAACGGCTTGCCCGGACCCTCCAACCAACTCCTCTTGTACGGGTCGTCCGACGGTTTCGGCCCAGGCCCAATCACCGAGAAGGACATCGCCGCCGCGGCCGCAGTCGTACCGGAGCGCCGGGTCGTTGTGTTTGAGCTGTTGGATGTGAGGGCGAAGACCCGAGAGCAGATGAAACGCGGCGTCGACGACCGGCGGGGGCTGGGGGATGAGAGTCGCTTCGATTGGGACCCCTGGAGTGATGATTCCTCGACGGCCGCCGTTGAGGCGAGTCCCGCCCTTCTCGCCGTCCTCGGCGACGAGCGGGTCGCCGACGCGATCGGCGAGGGTCGGATAGTGGTGCTTGGCGTCGAGGACAAGGAGACAACAGTGTCCGTCGGCGACGAGGAGCTGGCGGCCGTCGAGCTCGCTGTCCCAGTCGTCGAGCAGGTGATGCCCCGGGTGCTGCTACCTGCTTCGGTCGCCGAACGGCACGCCGGCCCCGAGAGGCGGCCGATGGCTCTCTTCATCCTCGACCGCCCGCTCAGCTCTCGGGAGCACACCGAGTTGTGGGCCGGGCTCTCGCTCGAGACCGCCGGCGGCGTGGAGTATCTGAGCGACGCCGTCGTCTACTGGATGGGCGCGGGCCTCACCCTGTTGGCGGTGTTGATTGTGATCGCGTTGGTCACGGCGGTCTCGGCGGCCGAAGTGGACGCGGATCTGGCCGCCATCGTTGCAGTCGGCGCCCCCGGGTCGTTCCGTCGCCGTTTCCTCGGCCTCCTCTCCGGCTATCAGACTCTGGTCGCGGCGGTGTTGGCGGTCCCGCTCGGGGTCGGCTTGGTCAAGGCGTTCACCTCCGCTCCCGGGCATCCCTACCAGGGGCCTTTCGGCGAGATCAGCGAGTCGGCAGTCTTCATCCCTTGGGGGCCGCTGGCGGCGTTGTTGGTCGCGGGGCCTGTGATTGTCGGCCTTCTCACTTCGGCGTCGGTCCGCTCCTCGCCGGTGACGCCGCCTCGACAGGCCGTTTGACGGCGCCGACCCGCAGGCGGCCTGAGGTCGTCGAGGCCCCGGCCGGCGCCGCCGGGGAGAGGGCTCGCCCCAGCGCGTAGCTTGTGGGCGTGGACACGATGGAGATCGGTCCTGTGACCGTGAGCCGGCGAACGGGTTGCGCCTTGTGTCGGGAGTAGGAGAGGGGCGCGGCACGGGTCGTTTCCGGCAGATCCTTCAGATCTCTCTGCCTGCGCTCGGAGCGTTCGGGGCCGGGATGGCGACTTCCGTCGCGGACACCGCGATCATGGGTCGGTTCTCCGTCGCTGCGGTGGCGGCTGTAGGCGGCGGGTCGGCCGTCTATTCGATCGGCGCGAGCATCGTGGCCGCGTCGGCGATGGGGAGCCAGATTCGAGCCGCGCACCACATCGGCCGCGGCGGGAGCGAGGGCCTGTGGCGGGTGCTGCGGCCCGGTCTGATCCTCACCCTCTGGGTGGGCGGGGCGTCGGCGGCGGTCCTCATCGTGAGCCGGGCGCCGATCTTGCGCCTGTTTGTCGACGACGCCGCAACCGCTTCGGACGGGGCCGTGTACCTGCTGCTCAGGAGTCTCGGGCTGCCGTTGCTCGGGTGCACAGCGATTCTCCGGGACGCTCTGTACGCGGAGAAGCTGGCTCGGCGAGTCCTGACGGGCACGGTTGTGATCAGCGGGCTCAACCTTCTACTCGACTGGCTTCTGGTCTACGGCGTCGGCCCGCTGCCCCGGCTCGGGGCCGCAGGCAACGGTCTCGGCTCTCTCCTGGCTGTTGTCGGCGGTTTGGCGGTCTTCGCGTACATGAGCCGGGATCGGCTGCCGACTTGGCGAGCGGGCGGGGGGCGGGTTGAGGGCGAGTTCGGGGAGCAGGTGAAGTTGAGTTGGCCTCAGGCGGTGTCCGCTTCGCTCGACTATGTCGGGATCGCCGTGCTGTTCGTGCTGGCCGGGCGGTTGGGGATGGTGGAGTTCGCTGCGACTCGCATCGGGTTCGTGCTGGTGATGATTGTGTTCTCGGCCTCAGCCGCGATGGCGGTCGGACCGCGCGTCCTGATCGGGCGGGCTTGGGGCGCAGAAGACCGGAGCGAAGCCGAGAGGTGGGTGTCCGCAAGCAGGGCGTTGCTCGTCCTCATCGGGTTGGTCGCGGGTGCGGCGCTTCTCGCTGTCGGTCCGCTGCTCGCGGCCGGGATGGCCGCCGACGCGGAGCTGCAGCGCGCGGTGGGACGTGTCATGGCGAGCGTGGCTGCCACCGGCCCGCTCGCCGGTCTGGCATACGCCGAGGTCGCCGCGCTGCGGGCCATCGGGGGGACCAAGATGGAAGCCGTCGGCAACATCACCGGGGCATGGCTCGTCATGATCCCGCTTGCCGCATGGGCCGCGTCCACCGACGCCGCCGACGCTCGGCTCGTCCTGCTCGCCTTCAGCGGGTATTGGATCGCCCGGTGGGCTATCGCTTTCGTCTTCAGACGCTCAAGCCTCCGACGGCGATGAGAACAATCGGCAGGGCGGGGCTCGGCGACCCTCGACGGCGTCTTGAAGGTCCCGGCTATTCCTCTTCGTCGTCGTCGGCGAGCGCCTGCCGCAACGATGATGCCAAGATGGGTTTGAGGGCGCAGGCGTCGGCTCCGGCCCGCCTGGCGAGGAACATGTCGGCGGCGCGGTCGAGCAGCAGGACGATCCTCGGCCGCCGAGGCGCCTCAAGCTCTTGGCGGATGGCCCTGACGACCGCCATCCCGCCCATCGAGCCCACCTGCATGTCGACCGCGACCGCTTCGGGCAGACGGTCAGCGGCCAACCGAGGCGCCTCCCGCGGGTCGGAGACCTCCTCGATCTCCCAGGCGCCCAGGGCGAGGGCGGCCCGAACCTCGTCGGAGACCTGCCCCGCGTCGGCGACAAGCATCAACGTTGCCATCCCGCCCCACACTACCGGTGTTCTCGGCTTCTTGTGGTAGTCTCGGATCCCCGGCTCTGGGGGGAGACGTCATCTCTAGTGAATCGCCTGCCCGCTCGACCTGTCGTCTGGCCTTCGTCGCCGCGGGTCTGGCTGCTGCTGTGCTGTTGCTCGGCTTCTCCGACTCGGCGGCCGGCGCCGGCGACGATCTAATCACCTTCGACGTTGGCTGGCGCGGCCTTCTCGAGGCGCCGGAAGGTGGTTTCCAGATCACTTCCAACATGACCATCCAGGGCGACGGTGACCGGCACGGTCGTCATTGAAGGCGACGACGCTTTTGACATCGTCTTGACCGCCGCCGCATCGTCGGATGCCGTCACCGCTGTGACGCTTGCCGACCTGCAGATGTATGGATGGTGGGCAGAGGGGACGAACGGTGTGCATATCAAGGACGAGTCGGGTGCCGCCGTCAAGGCCGAGTATACCGTTGTGTTGGAGAACTTGCGAATGTCGGATCACTATGGCGGCGTCCGTGTGGACAAGGCCGTCGATTCGGGCCGCACCGGGAACATCGTGATCAGAAACTCCAAAATGGACAGACGCTCTGGCCCAGGTGCCGGTGTCTACTTGAATGCTTGCGACATGGTTGAGCCGTTCCATGAGGTTGTCTTGACGGTCTCCAACTCGTCTATTCATCAGCAGGGTCACCGGCCCGGTACCGGCGTGCACAACGACTGCGGCTATCTGAAGGTCATTGGAAGCGCGATTGTGGGCGGCCACGACGGGGTGTCCGCTTCGGGAGGGAGGATCGGCAAGGGGAGCAGCGCGGGTGTGGCGGCCCCCACGAAGACGGAGATCATCAACGCCACCATCAATGGGGGCGGAGGTGTGGGGGTGAGCGTCTGGAAGGACTCAAGCTCGGTCAAGCCGGAGCTGTTGATCGTCAACAGCACGATCACCGACAACAACGCCCGCGGCGAGTTTGTGGTGGGCGGGATTCGGACGATGTGGAAGGGCGCGGGCCAGCATGACGGCGAACGCTTCGATGTCGAGATCTTCAACTCTGTTGTCGCCGGCAACACCGGCATGCAATGTGAGCTCGCCGACTCCCTCGTCGGCGAAGCTGAGAGCGGCAACGCCTCATCGGACGACTCCTGTGGTTTCGGCCTGGTGAGGAGCGGCTTCGGTCTGGGAGAGTTGGGTCAGTGGTTCGACGGTAAGAAGGGGTGGGAGCTCAGGACGCGGGCGGTCAACAGGCACAGCCCGTTGATCGACGCTGTGACCGGCCCGCACTGCCCGCACGAGAAGGCGCCGACCGATGCGCGGGGTGTGTCCCGGCCGCAGGGGTCCGCTTGTGATATCGGCGCTTATGCGGCGGAGTATGCCGAGCTGGAAGGCAGGATGTGGGGACGCGATCGGTATGGGACGGCGGCCGCGATGTCGCGGGAGACGTTCGCTCCGAGGGCGGGGGCTGTGTATCTGGGTGCGGGCGCCGACTTCCCCGACGCGTTGGCGGGCTCTGCGGCTTCGGGCGGCGCCAGCCCGATCCTGCTGGTGACGAAGGACACGATCCCGGAGGCGACGTGGGCTGAGTTGAAGCGGTTGCGGCCGGATCGGATCGTTGTGTTGGGCGGGACGGCTGCCGTCTCGGCCGCGATCGTGGAGTACTTGGATCAGGATCTGCCGTCGGACGTGTCTCGTCTGGCGGGCGCCGACCGGTACTCGACCGCGGCTGGGGTCTCGGCTGCTCATTTCGGCCCGGGGACTCCTGTGGCGTTTGTGGCCAGGGGCGAGAACTACCCCGACGCGTTGGCCGGGGGCCCGGCGGCGGCGAAGCTGGGAGGGCCGATCCTCCTGACCCAGAAGGGCGCCCTCCCGCCGGCGACAGCGTCGGAGTTGAGGCGGCTCAAGCCGAAGCGGATCGTGGTCCTCGGCGGGACTGCGGCGGTCTCCGGGGCGGTGGAGAAAGCGTTGCGTGCGCACACGACGGGGAAGGTGTCTCGTCTCGCGGGCGCCGACCGGTACTCCACTGCGGCGGCGTTGTCGGCTGCCCATTTCGACCCGGGGTCCCGGTGGCGTTTGTGGCCACGGGCGAGAACTTCCCCGACGCGTTGGCGGGTGGAGCGGCTCTAGGGCCCGTCGGCCCGATCCTGTTGACGACGAGGGACTCGATCCCGAAGGCGACGAGAGACGAGTTGGCCCGGTTGAAGCCGAAACAGGTCGTCGTGCTCGGCGCCGCGTCCGTCGTGTCCAAGGAGACGGAGAACGCCCTCGCCGCCTACGCCCGCTGAGAACGCGTCTCGAGCCCGACAACCCCCTAACGTGGCGCGCCGTGAGGCGACTCGGCCTGATCTTCCTCCTCTTCCTCTTGCCGCCCTTGGCCGCGCTCGCCGAAGAAGACGGCGGGATCGTCGTCGTCGACGTCAGCGGGCCCCTCGACGCCTCGGCGCTGGGGTTCATGGCGGACTCGATTGAGGAGGCGGCCGCCTCCGGCCGCGACCTGGTTGTGCTACAAGTCAACTCGAGAGCCGTTCTCGACAGGGACGGCTATGACCGCTTGGCGGATCTCATCGCGGCGCCGCCGCTGCCGCTGGCCGTCTGGGTCGGCCCCGCGCCCGCCGCCGCGTACGGCGGGATGGCCGATCTCGCACTCGGAGCGCAGGTCTCGGCGATCGCCCCGGGCTCGACAACGGGGCGCGCCGTCCCCGCGGTGCTCGGTGAGGGGACCGGCGCCGCACCTTCCGACCAGGTTCTCGAAGCGGAGGAGAGCGGCCTCGGGCTTCAGCCCGCTCTCCGCCAGTACCTCCAGGACCTCGACGGCGCGACCTTCGAGACCGCCGACGGGCCAGTGGTCGTCGCCACGATGAGGGAGGTCGAGGGCGGGGTGACGGTTAAGCAGGTGACCTTCAAGGAGCCCGGCCTGTCCGTCCGCTTCTTCCGGCTGGCGGTCGGCCCCGAGGCCGCCTTCCTCTTCCTCGTCGTCGGGCTGAGCCTCGTCAGCTTCGAGTTCTTCGCCCTGGGCCCCGGCGTGGCGTCGGGTGTCGCCGCCGTCTCCCTCCTCTTGGCGGGTTGGGGGCTTGTCAACCTTCCCGTGCGCATCCCGGCGCTGGCGGCGACGATCCTCGGGTGGGCTCTGCTGACCGCCGCCTTCCAGAGAGGCGGGCGGGTCGCCCTGACGGCGTTGGGGGTGGTCATGCTCCAAGTCGGCGGGACCTTCCTCATCAACGGCGAGGGCCAGATCGACCCGCGTTGGTGGCTGGTCCTGCCTTCGGTCCTCGCGGTCGTCGCCTTCTTCCTGATTGCGATGCCGACGGTGCAACGGGCCAGGCTGTCGACTCACACGATCTCCCGTCCCGCCCTTGTCGGGATGTCCGGCGTGGCCGTGACCGATCTCGATCCCGACGGCGCCGTTGAGGTCAACGGCGCCCGCTGGCGGGCGTCGACCCACCGCGAGGCCGGCGTCGAGAAGGGCATGGAGATAACGGTGACCGGGATGGACGGCCTCTACCTCGAAGTCGAGCGCAGGGGCGCGTCGTCGCCGGCTCGCGAAATTTCGCCTTAAGAATTTCCCGATTTTCCGTTGAAGCCCGCGGCCTCGCCCGCTACGTTCGCGACTGTGGTCACCCAGAGCCGTTGAACCAGAGCCGTTGAACCGGTAACCCGAGAGAGGGAGGCGCCGATGCCCAACAGAGACGATTGGCAGATGGATGCGCTGTGTCGGGGGAACCACGCCCACCTCTTCTTCCCTCCCTCCACGTTTGAGCGCAAGGCGGAGCGGGGACGGCGCGAGATGAAGGCGAAGGCCATGTGCGGCGTCTGCCCTGTGGTCCAGCGATGCTCGGAGCACGCCGTGGCCATCCGCGAGCCGTACGGCATCTGGGGCGGCCTGACGGAAGTCGAGCGCCGGGACATGGCGGTGCCCTCCTGACCTGAGGCGCAGGCCGCCGCCGTCTCACCTAGTGGTGCGTCGCTCAAATCCTTAACCGGTCTCTCCGGCCCAGATGCGCCCCTGGCTGCGTCGTCAAGCCTCGCCGCACCTATGGGTGCGACTGCGTTTGTCTCCAGATGACGCACTGACCTCGGAGACACCGCTTCGCTATGTGTGCGACACACCACTAGCGTCTCGAACATCCCCCCGTCGAGCGGTGAGTCCCTCCTTGTCCGCCCATTCCAGCAACGGCACCGCATACTTACGCGACAGACTCGTCGCGTCGCGGAAGTCGGCCACCGTGAACCCCGGCGCCATGGCCTCGACGGCCTCCCTGAGCAGGGCGATCTGGGCCTTCAGGAACACCAGGCTCTCGCTCACCCTCACGAGCTCCCCCGTCCTCACCTGATGGTGAAGCAGGTCCGGGTCGATCTCCAGCTCGTCGACAGCGGGGACGGCGAGACTCTCGGCCAAGCGGGCCCGCACCCTCTCCCACTGCTCCTCGTCGCTCGGCGCCATGCCGACCTTGCGGCCGGCGAGGGCCACATCGGGCCCCACCCTCTCGAGTCGCCCGCTCGCCGCGACTAGGGCCTCGGCGACGGCGGGGTCGACCCCGAGCCGGGCCGCCAGGGTCGCCAGCGGCGCGCCGACCCGCAACGGGCGCCCCTCGTGCTCGTCTTCGACAAGTTTCTCGGCCGTCGTCAACCACTCGTCGAAGACGTCGTCGGCCACGAGCAGGTCGCCTATCAACCGGGCGCCTCGAGGCGACCCTCCCTTGGTGTGAGCGGCGATGAGCGCCGCGGGCGCCGTCCCCCTGACCCGGATGAGTTGTGTGGCGGCCTCATCCGGCGTCGGGTCGACCGAGCGTGCCGCCCTCATCGCCGCCCGCGTCGCCCCTGGTTGGGGGTCGAGGATCATCCCCCCGGCGACGACCAGCCTCCTCCCGGTGTCCCTGACGATGAATCTGTCGCCGACGGCCGCCGGTATCGGCTCGGGTGTTGTGATGATCGCTGTGCCGCCCTCCTCGGCGACGATCGTCATGGGCGCCGCCCGGCTGCCGATGTGCAGTTGGTATGCGCCGCGTCGGTCGATCTTCTCGACATATCTGGCCGGTCGCAGCGAGACGGCGAGCCTGGTGGACGTCGCCCAGTCGCCCGGCGCCCCGATCATCGACCCCCGGGCCGCGTCGGCCCTGTCGACTCCGGCGAGGTTGAGGGCCACCCGCCTCCCCGGCCCGACCTCGGCGAGGGCCTTCTCGTGACTCTGAATCCCCCGTATCCGCGCCGTCCGCTCCCCCGGGTAGACGCGCACCGTATCGCCCACTCTCATGCCGCCTTCGAGGAGAGTCCCGGTCACCACCGTCCCGGACCCGCTCACCGTGAACGATCGGTCCACCCAGAGCCTGGGCCGCCCCGCGTCCGTCGGCGCCGCCTCTGAGGCAAGCGCCCCCAAGGCGCGGGCCAGCTCCTCGACTCCCTCCCCGGTGGCGCCCGAGACCCCGATCACGGCCGCCCCCTCCAACGAGGCGCCGGCCAGCTTCTCGGACGTTTCCAGCGCAGCCAGCTCGGCGAGGTCGGGATCGACCAGGTCGATCTTGGTCAACGCCGCCACCCCTGTCGTCACGTCGAGCAGGTCGAGGACCGCGAGATGCTCCTCCGACTGCGGCGCCCAGCCCTCGTCCGCCGCCACCACCAAGAGGGCTATGTCGATCGCATCGACCCCGGCGAGCATGTTCTTCAGGTACCTCTCGTGCCCGGGCACGTCCACGAAGGACGCCTCGGCGCCGCCGGGCAGGGTCGCCCAAGCGAAGCCGAGGTCGATGGTGAGCCCTCTTCGCTTCTCCTCCGCCCAGCGGTCGGGATCCCGCCCCGTCAGGGCGCGGATGAGGGTCGACTTGCCGTGATCGACGTGCCCGGCGGTCCCGATCAGCGGCATTGGAGGACGGTCTCGGCCACAAGCTGGTCGTGCTCGGGGTCGACCGTTCGGAGGTCGATGACCGTCGCCCCGCCCTCCCGCCTCGTCAGCACCGGGACGGCCGCCCCGAGCAGGGCCTCGTAGAGGCGGTCCTCTCCGTCGAGGACCAGCAGGGGGCCTGCGATGGCCGCGCCGGGAGCGCTCCCGGCCCCGATGGTCGAGGCGCCTTCCGTCACCGCGGCGCCGATTCGCTCGGCGAGGGCGGCGGCCCGCTCGGTGAGAGCCTCCGCTTCGGTCAGCGCCTGCCTCCAGAAGGGGATCTCGTCGACCGACCCGTCCAGGTAGGCCTCCAGGGTCGCCGCCAGGGCGGCGTATGTGATCCCGTCGGCGCGGAGCGCTCGCGCCAACGGGCTCGACTTGAGCGCTCCGACGAACTCGGCGCCGCCGACGACGACACCCGCCTGCGGGCCTCCCAGCAGCTTGTCGCCGCTGAAGGTCCCCAGGTCGGCGCCCGACTCCAGAGCCTGCCGGGCCCCCGGCTCGCCGCGGAGCCAGGAGGGTGTGGGGCCGGAGATCCAGGGTGTCTCGGCGTCGAGAAGCCCGGACCCGATGTCGTAGATGAGAGGGGCGCCGGCTTCGCGAGCGACGTCGGACAGGTCCTCCACCGACGCCGACTCGGTGAACCCCTCGACCCGGTAGTTGGACGGGTGCACGACAAGGATCGCCCCGCACCGATGGATCTGGGCGGCGACGGCGTAGTCCCCGGCGCGGGTGCGGTTGGTTGTGCCGACCTCGACCAAACGGGCGCCGCTCGCCTCCATCACCTCCGGCAGCCGGTAGGAGCCTCCGATCTCGATCAACTCGCCTCGCGCCACCGGGACGGCTCTGCCCGACGCTAGCGCCGACAGCGCCAGCAGGACCGCCGCCGCGTTGTTGTTGACGACCAGGGCGTCCTCGGCGCCGGTGAGTGCACTCAGCAGCGACGCGACGTATGCGCCGCGGCGGCTACGTCTCCCCGTGTCGACGTCGATCTCGAGGCTCGTGGCGTTGCGGGCCGTCTCCGCCGCCCGCCTGACGGCGCGCTCGGACCACCTGGCCCTGCCGACGTTCGTGTGAAGGAGGACGCCCGTTGCGTTGATCAGCGCAGCTCCCCCGCTGCGCTCCATGGCCCGCGCCAGTCGGCCGGCCAACACCGCCGCATCGACAACCCTGCCTTCGGCGGCCCCGGCCCGGGCTTCCTCTATCGCTGCGCGGGCCGCTTCGACGACGAGCGGCCGCGGTAGGGGGCTGTCGATCCGAGAGGCGAGGGCATCGACCGACGGGAGGTCTCGGTAGAGGTCGGAGGTCACGGCCTCGAGTATGCCGGGTATGCCGGTCGAGCGTGCCCGGTGGGGTGTGCCGGGCCGACCGCGTCTGGCCGAGTGCGCCGGGTTGGCGCCGCAAGCTTCGTAGGATGCGGTCGTGGCCCCCACGCCCCCTATCGCCGACCCCGCGTCCAGCGTCATCGTGCTCCGCCCCGCCGCGGGCCGGTTTGAGACGCTCATGGTGAGGCGGCGCCCTGTGGGGTTCTTCGGGGATCTTGTTGTGTTCCCCGGAGGCGGCGTCGACGACTTGGACCGCTCGTCCCTGGCCGGGGAGACGGTCGTCTGTGAGGCCGACGACCACGACCACCGGTCGGCAGCGCTCCGCGAGCTTGCCGAGGAGACCGGCCTGGTCGTCGGAGGCGAGGGAACCGAGAGCGGGCGGGGGCTGAAGGGCCGGGCCCTGTTCGCCGACTTGAGGGCGAGGGGAGTCTCTCTGCGCGGCGACGATCTGACGCCCGTCTCCCGGTGGGTGACGCCGGAGGCCGCGCCTCGCCGGTTCGACACCCGCTTCTACCTCCTTGCCGTCGACGACCCTCCGCCGGTCGTCGTCGACGCGGACGAGCTTGTCGGGTTCGCGTGGGCGGCGCCCGAGGCCGCCTTGAGCCGACACGCCGACGGCGAGTGGCCGATGGTCCTGCCGACGGTCGCCCACCTGAGGTGGCTGTCCGGTCGAGAGTCGATTGCAGAGGCCGTCGCCTCCGCCCGCGGCGGCGACGGACCGCCGGCCCGGCCCGAGCTTGTTCGCGACGGCGGCCTCATCCCGACGCTCATGCCGGGCGGCCGGCCGTGAGGATCGAGAGGGTCCTCGCCAACAACCCCGGGCCGTACACCGGCCCGGGCACGAACACTTGGCTTCTCGACGACGGGCGCGGGGCGGTGGCGGTGATCGACCCGGGCCCGGTGGACCGTCGTCACGCCGACGCCATCGTCGACCGGGTCGCGGGGCGCACGCTGGCGGCGGTGCTGGTCACGCACACCCACATCGATCACGCCCCCATGGCCAACCCGTTGGCGAGAGACTTCGACGTCCCCGCCGTCGGTTACGCCCCGGGCGCCCGGTTCGACCCCGACATCAGGCTGACGGACGGGGAGACGTTCCATGTGGGCGGGCTCGGGCTGGACGTGATCCACACGCCGGGGCACGCCGACGACCATCTCTGCTTCCGGGCGGGCGACGCTCTTTTCACGGGGGACCACATCATCGGCGGCTCGTCGGTCATGGTCGAGAAGATGGGCCCCTACCTCCGGTCGCTGGAGAGGATCCGGGGGACAGGGCTTGAGCGGCTCCACCCCGGTCACGGCGACGAGATGGGCGACCCGGACGCTGTCATCGACTGGTACGTCGCTCACCGGCGGTTGCGGCACGAGCAGGTCTACGCCTCGATCGCGTCGGGGCGGCGAGCCGTCTCGGAGATCGTTGAGGACGTGTACGCCGAGGTCGACTCGTCGCTGCATCCTCTCGCCGCCCGCTCGGTGTCGGCTCATCTCGAGTTGTTGGGCGAGGAGGGGCGGATCACCTTCGAGGGAGACGCCGTCTTCGCCAAGGGGGCAGCCTCGTGACCCGGCGGCGCTGGTTTCTCGCCGGGTTGGCCGTTTTCGCGCTCGTCGCGCCCGCGGCGGCTCAGGTGACCGACGAGGACATCGACAGGGCTCGTCGGGAGGTCAATCGGATCGTCGCCGAGTCCCAAGAGCTGGGCGACGCGGTTCAGGAAGCGTGGGCCCGCCAGTTCGAGCTGGACCACGAGATCGCCGGCTTGGAGGAGTCGATCGGGATCGCCCGTCTCCAACTCGCCGAGACTGAGGCGAGGCTGGAGGAGGTGGCCGTCGAGATGTACATGGGCTCGGCGAGCGCCGCGTCGATCTCGGTCATCTTCAACGCCAGCGACGACGAGTTCGAAGCCGGCCTGGGGTATCTCCGGGAGGTGAGCGCCGCCGACGAGTCCGTTGTCAACCAGCTCAGGATCCTCCGTCGGGAGCTGGACCGCCAGACCGGGCGTTTGGCCGAGGCCTCAACCGAGCAGGAGGTCGCGGCGGCGGAGCTGGAGGAGATGGCGCTCCAGCTCCAAGAGGATCTGAACGAGGCCCAACAGGTCTACGACGACCTGATCGAGCAGCAGGAGGCGGAGCGTCAGGCGACCACCACAACCGCGCCTCCCACGACGACGACAGCGCCTCCGGCGACCACGACAACGGCGCCCGCCGAGACGACGTCGACGACCGCCCCGCCGGAGGGCGCGACATCCACGACGGCCCCGCCCGGGGACACATCGTCGACGACCGCGCCGCCCGAGAACGCGACCTCGACAACGGCCCCGCCGGGGCAGTCGACGTCCACGACCGCGCCGCCTGCCACGACAACGACGGTCGCGCCTTCGCCTTCGGGCGCCTGCCCCGTCGGGGGAGCGGTCTCCTTCACCGACACCTGGGGTGAGCACAGGTCGGGCGGCAGGGGCCATCAGGGGGTCGACATGATCGCTCCGAGGAACACGCCGCTCCTGGCCATCTATGAGGGTGTGATCACGGCGATGTCCAACGGCGAGCTGGGCGGGCTGGGGTTGTGGCTCCAAGTCGGCAACGGAGATCAGTTCTATTACGCCCACCTGGAGAGCTACGGGGACATAGCGGTCGGCCGGCGGGTCCCGCAGGGCCACGTCGTCGGGTACAACGGGAGCACGGGCAACGCCCCGGAGTGGATGCCCCACCTCCACCTGGAGTACCACCCGGGGGGCGGGCCGCCCGTCAACCCCTACCCGCTGGTCAAGGCCATCTGCGGCTGATCGCCCGACAACGGGCCGCACGGGCGTGTGGCGCGTGGGCGCACGGGCGTGGGCGTGCGGGCCGGCGCTCGCCGGAGTGGCGCCTGCGTTAGGATTGGGGCCACGTCAACAGGAGAGAGATGTCCCAGACTCTGAGCATCAAGTCGAACAAGCCGCAGAAGACCGTCGATCTGACGGCGGTCGCCGTCGACAAGGTGCGTGAGCTCATCAAGTCGGAGGACGAGTCCGGCTTGGCCCTGCGGATGGCCGTCCGCCCCGGCGGGTGCAGCGGCTTCTCCTATGAGATGTACTTCGACGCGAAGGTCGACGACGCCGACATCGTCGAGGAGTTCGACGACGTGAAGGTGATCGTCGACCCGCAGAGCGCCGAGATGGTGCGCGGCTCGACTCTCGATTACAAGGATGGCCTTACGGGGGCGGGGTTCGCCATCGACAACCCGAACGTCACGCGGTCCTGTGGTTGCGGCAACTCCTTCTCGTAGGGCGCTCGGAGACGGCCGCCCTTCCTGTGAGCCGCCGGCGACGACTCGGCCTGCGGCGCGCCGGGCGCCGAGGTAGTCGGCGCGCCATGACCGTCAGCGACGGCGAGGGGGATCGGGATGTGATGTCCTCGGGCCCGGCGGTGTGGGATGAGCGCTACAGGGCGGCCGACCGGTTGTGGTCGAACGAGCCCAACCTGTTCGTGAAGGACCGGCTCGGCCCGCTTGAGCCGGGGACGGGGCTGGACCTCGCCGCCGGGGAGGGCCAGAACGCGGTCTGGCTGAGCGAGCGGGGGTGGTCGATGACCGCCGTCGACTTCTCGGAGGTGGCGACGGCGCGCGGCCGCGACCGGTCCGACGACGTGGAGTTCGTGGTTGCCGACGTTCTCACATGGGCGCCGAACCGCGACTTCTCCCTTGTCCTGATCGCATACCTTCACCTGCCTCCGGAGCGGTTCCAGGGCGTCGTCGAGCGGGCCCGCGGTTGGCTGGCGCCGGGGGGCGAGTTGTTCCTGATCGGCCACGACCGGTCGGGCTTCGAGAAGGGGTGCGGGGGGCCGCAGTCGCCCGAGCTTCTGTGGGACGTCGACGAGATCAGAGGTTGGCTCGACGAGATGACGTTGGTGGAGGCGCAGGTGGTGCGGCGGCCGAAGGAGACCGACGACGGTGAGGCCTACGCCCCGGACGCGCTGGTCCGGGTCAGACGCGGCTGAGGGCGGTGCCCAGCGCGTCGATCAGGTCGTCGGCGTCCTCAAGCCCCACCGAAAGCCGAACCAGCCCGTCGGTGATGCCGGCGGCGAGGCGCTCTTCTCGGGGGACCGCGGCGTGGGTCATCGTCACCGGGTGGGTGATGAGCGACTCCACCGAGCCGAGGTTCTCGGCTAGGCGCCACAGCTCGATGTTGTCCATCAGGCGCTTGCCCGCCTCGGCGCCGCCGCGCACCTCGAAGCAGGCCATCGCCCCGAACCCGTCGGCCTGGGCCTTGGACAACTCGTGTTGGGGGTGGCTGGGGAGACCGGGGTAGTTGACGTAGGCGACCTCGTCGCGGCTCTCCAAGAAGCGGCTGATCTCCAGGGCGCCGGCCGACTGGCGGTCCATCCGCTCGCTCAGCGTCTTGATCCCCTGCATGGTCAGCCAGGCGACCATCGGCGACATCACGATCCCGGCGGAGGTGCGCGTGAAGGTGATCTTCTCGTGGAGCTCGGCGTCGTTGACCACCACGGCCCCGCCCAGCGTGGCGTTGTGCCCGTCGAGGAACTTGGTGGTGGAGTGGATGATCACGTCGGCGCCCAGCTCGAAGGGCCTCTGGAAGTATGGGGTCAGGAAGGTGTTGTCGGTCATGTGGAGGGCGCCGGCCTCTCGGGCGATCTGCGACACGGCGGCCAGGTCGGTGACCTTCAAGGTCGGGTTGGCGGGCGTCTCGGAGAAGATGAGCTTGGTGCTCGGCCCGATGGCGTCGGCGACGCCGTCGATGTCGGCTGCGTCGACGAAGGTGACGCCGACCCCGAACTTTCTGAGGAACTGGTCGGCGAACCGGTAGGTGCCGCCGTAGACGACGTCGGCGATCACGACGTGGTCGCCCGCTTGGAGCAACGCCAGGAAGGCCGAGACCGTCGCCGCCATGCCCGACGCGTAGGCCGTGGCGTCGAGGCCGCCTTCCAGCGCGGTGAGCTTCTCCTCCAGCGCCCTGACGGTGGGGTTGCCGGAGCGGGAGTAGGAGTAGCCGCGGCCCATGTAGTCGTCGACCGACTCCTGGACGAAGGTCGTCGACTGGTAGATCGGCGTGAGGATGGCCCCGGTCACCGGGTCGGGGCGGACCCCGGCGTGAACCTGCTTGGTGCGAAATCCCATGTCCCGGATCGTAGCGTGTGCGGAACCTGCGGCCGAGAGCCGCGTTATTGCACACGCTTCTCCCAGCGTGTGCAGAATTGCCGACGAGAGCCGCGTTATTGCACACGCTTCTCCCAGCGTGTGCAGAATTGCCGACGAGAGCCGCGTTATTGCACACGCTCGGATACGGTCACCGGTCAGGGAGCCGCAAATTGGGCGCTGACGCAACGAACATCTCAGAGGGGGCGCCGTGATCTCGCTGAGACTCGTCGCCGCGGCCGTGTTCCTGTGCCTGGGGTCGGTTGCGTGCAGCCCGACAACCGCCGACTCGACCAGCCCGCCCTCGACCGCCGGCTCGACGACCACGCCCTCGACCGCCGACTCCATGACTACGCCCCCCAGCTCAACTCCTGCGGACGAGTCCCCCTCCTCCGACCGCCGGGTCACCGAGGTGGGATGCGACGAGGTGGGAGGGCCCGCGGCCGTCGTCTGCGAGGCCTACGACCTGATCCAAACCCACTATGTCGACGACGTGGCGGACGCCGACCTGGCCGCAGGTGCCGCCAGGGCCCTCAGGTCGCTCGGCGCCGCCGACCCCGCCGAGCCGATCACATGCGCCATCCCGTCAGCCGCCTTCAAGGAGGCCTGCGACATCGCCGCGAAGACCGCCGACGACACGATGGAGGCTGCGGAGGCGATCATGGCCGGGATGACCGGGCATGCCCTCGACCGGAACTCGACCTACTTCGACGAGGGCGCCGCCGAGCTTCTTGACCAAGAGGAGGAGGGGACGTTCGAGGGCATCGGCGCCATCATCTCGCCCGAGGACCACACGATTGAAGGCGACGACAAGCTGTGCAAGGTCATGTCCGAGACCTGCCGCATCCTCATCATCTCCACCATCGAAGGTACGCCGGCCGAAGCCGCCGGGCTGCAGAGGGACGACGCCATCGTCGGCGTCGACGGCGAGTCGGTCATCGGCTGGACGGTGGACGAGGTGACTTCCCGCGTCCGCGGCCCCGCCGGGACCGAGGTCGCCCTCACCGTCGAGCGGGAGGGGGCCGCCTTCGACGTCTCGATCCGCAGGGCAGCCGTCGTCATACCGGTGATCGAGTCGGAGCGGTTCGACGACACCGGCTACATACGCCTGAGGGTGTTCAGCGGGAACGCCGACGAGCAGCTCGCCGAGGCGTTGACCGAATTGCTGGCTGAGGGGATCGACCGGCTCATCGTGGACTTGCGAGACAACCCGGGCGGGCTGCTCGACACTGCGATCGCGGTCGCCTCGGCCTTCATGAGCAGCGGGGACGTCGTCGTGACCCAAAACCCGGAGGGCGCCCAGACCTACTCGGTCACGGGCGACTCGATCGTCCCCGATGACATAGGGCTCGTCTTCGTCGTCAACAAGGGGAGCGCAAGCGCGTCCGAAGTCATCTCCGCGGTCCTCCAGGAGAACGAGCGGATCACCCTGGTCGGCGAGGCCACATTCGGGAAGAACACGGTCCAGCAGCGGTTCGACCTCTCCAACGGCGGCGCCGTGAAGCTGACCATCGCCCGCTGGCTGACGCCGGCGGGCCTCGACTTCGGGGGCGCCGGCGTGAAGCCCGACGTCGAACTCGACGTCGACGACCTCGCCGACCTCGGCGCCGAGGAGCTGGTTGAAGCGGTCCTCGCCGCCGCATGACCCCCGCCGCATGACCCCCGCCGCATGACCCCCGCCGCATGACCGGTTGACGCTCCCAGGCCGCTCCGACAACCCCCTTCCGTCGACCGCCTCAACCCGACAGCGCCCTGGCGCGAGCCGACGGCGAAGCCATGGAGTTCCTGCGGTCAAGCTCCGGCGTCATCCGGAGCGCGGAGGCGCTCCCGCGCGTAGAACACCGCAGCCTTCTTCAGGATCTCGTTGTCGATTCGCAGCTCGGCCACTTCCTTCCGCAGCCGTTTCAGCTCCTCCAGCTCCGACTCGGAGGACAGGCTCGGATCCGACGACCGCCGGTCGGCCTCGTCAGCGGCCTTGCCCCTCAAGGGACGGGCAAGACCCTGATCGCGGCGGCCACCTGGCGGACCGCGGCCAAGCCCCGGAGCGCGGAGACGGCGGCCTGGTGGTCGGCTTCCGGCGAGGCGTGGGTGATGAACAGCAGGGTTGCAGTGTCGCCCCGGCCGATCTGCACCATCGACTCGATGCTCACAGCGCTCTCCCCGATCATCGATGCGATCTGAGCGAGCACACCAGGCTCGTCCGCCACTTCGAGGCGCAGGTACCAGCTCGTGTCGACCTCGGCGAAGTCCCGCACCTCGCCCGGGGCGAAACGGACCCGGGGAGGCGCCGGCGCCCCGGCGAGAAGCTCCCGCGCCCCTTCGATGATGTCGCCCAACACGGCAGTGGCGGTCGGCTCCCCCCCGGCGCCCGGGCCTGCGAACAGAAGCTCGTCCACGTCCGGGCCCCTCAGGAAAACGGCGTTCTGCGACCCCCCGATGTTGGCGAGGGGGTGGCCCGTCGAGATGAGGGTGGGGTGAACCCGTACGCTGACCCCGCGCTCGCCCCCGGTCGCCACGGCCAACAGCTTGGGCACATATCCGAGGTCGGCGGCGAAGGCGATGTCCGCCGACTCGATGCTCTCGATCCCCTCCCTGTGGACCTGGTCGCTCCCGACCCAGGCGCCGAAAGCGAGAGAAGCGAGGATCGCCGCCTTCGAGGCGGCGTCGGCGCCGGACACGTCGGCGGTCGGGTCGGCCTCGGCGTATCCGCGCTCCTGGGCCTCGGCGAGCGCCTCGGCGTAGTCTGCGCCGGCCTCGCACATCCGGGTGAGGATGTAGTTGGTGGTGCCGTTGACGATGCCGAGGATCTCGGTGATCCGCTCGGCGGCCAGCGACTCGGAGAGGGGGCGGATGATCGGGATGGCGCCGCCGACCGCGGCCTCGAACAGGAGCGAGACCCCTCGGTCCTCCGCGGTCTGGATGAGCTCCTTCCCCCGGGCCGCCACCAGCTCCTTGTTGGCGGTGACAACGGGCTTGCCCGCCTCCAGCGCCGCCATGACCAGGTCGCCCGCCGGATCGAGGCCGCCCATCAACTCGACCACAAGCTGCACGTCGGGGTCGTCGACCACGGTCGCCGCCTCATCGGTGAGGACGGCTTCCGGGAACGTGTGCTTGCGCGGCTTGCCGACGTCGCGCACGGCGAGGCGGCGCAGCTCCAACTCGATGCCGGCCTTCGCCGCGATGGCCCCGCTCTCCGTGAGCAGACGGTGCGCCACCGCTCCGCCGACCGTGCCGCCGCCTAGTATCCCGACGCCGACCCTCACATCGACGCCTTGGGCCCAGATCGCGCGTCGCAACAGATCAGTCTCAATGCACGAACTACGGTACACCGAATCCAAAGCATCAGGAAACCGGATATGAGCGCGGCGATACGGACCGAGGGACTGACCAAACACTACGGCGACGTCAGGGCGCTCGTCGATCTCGACCTGGAGGTCTTCAGCGGGGAGGTGTTCGGGTTCCTCGGCCCCAACGGCGCCGGGAAGACCACCATGATCCGAACCGTGCTCGACCTGATCCGCCCCACGTCGGGGCGGGCCGAGATCCTCGGCAAGGACACCCGCGCCCACGCGGTCGAGCTGCGCCGCGACATCGGGTACGTGCCCGGCGACCTCGCCATGTACCCCAGCCTCACCGGCCGCGACACCCTCAAGTACTTCGCCAACCTCCGGGGCGGCGTCGACTGGGGCCGCGTTGAGCTCCTCGCCGAGCGTCTCGTCAGCGACCTCGACGTCAAGGTCGGCGACTACAGCTCAGGCAACAGGCAGAAGGTGGGCCTCATCCAAGCCTTCATGAACAAGCCCGCCGTCCTCATCATGGACGAGCCGAGCACCGGCCTAGACCCCCTGGTCCAACGCGAGTTCCAGAAGCTGGTGCGGGAGACCGCGGCCGAGGGAAGCTGCGTCTTCCTCTCCAGCCACACCCTGTCCGAGGTGCAACGGGTCGCCGATCGCGTCGGGATCATCCGCCGCGGCCGCCTGATCGAGGTGCAGTCGGTCGACGACCTGCGCTCCAAGGCCATCCGCAAGGTGGAGCTCTTCTTCGACGGGCCCGTCGACGCCGCCGCCTTCAAGTCCCTTCCCGGCGTGCGCGACCTGAGGTCCTCCGAGCACAGCGTCTCGATGTCGTTCGACGGGCGGATGGACCAACTGCTGGCGACCGCCGGCTCGGGGCCCCGCCTCATCGACATCAACAGCGAGGAAGCCGACCTCGAGGAGATCTTCCTCACCTACTACGAGGACGAGGAGGCGTGACGCACTCCAACGTCTTCGCCAAGGCCTCCCGCGACCGCGTCGGCGCCATGGCCGTCGGCGCCGCCTCGATCGGCGTCTTCCTCCTGATGGGCATGGCCGTCTACAAGGACATCGACCTCACCCTCTACATGGAGACGATGCCCCCCGCCATCCTGGAGATGATGGGCATCCCCGAGGGGGCCGACGGGGCGGGCCTCGCCTTCGGGGCGATGTACAGCTTCATGGGCGCCTTGACCGTCGCCGGCCTGGCGATCTCGATGGGCACGGCCTCCATCGCCGGGGAGGAGATGAACGGGACGATGGGGCTGCTCCTGGCCAACCCGAAGAGCCGCACGTCGATCCTCGTCTCGAAGACGGCGTCGATGCTGGCCGTGGTGGCGGCGGGCGCGGTGATTCTCCTGCTCGCCGGTTACGTCGTCCCGTCGCTGCTCGGCGTGGACATGTCGCCCTATCACACCGAGGCCCTCGTGACCCATGTGGCGGTCAACGCCGTCTTCTACGGGATGGCGGCAGCCGCGATCGGCGCCTGGACGGGAAGGGCCAAGAGCGCCTCCGGCGCGGCGGTGGCCGTCATGGTCGTCTCATACCTCGCCTACGGGATCCTCCCGCTCATCGAAGGCGCGGAGACTGTGCAGAAGATCTTCCCCTGGCGTTACTTCGCGCAGGGCGCCCCCCACCTCAACGGCGTCGCCTGGGACGACATGGCGGTCCTGGGCGGTTTGTCCGCTCTCCTCCTGGTTGTCGCCGTCGTCGGAGTCAACCGCCGGGACCTGCGCTCTCGCACCGCGACCGCGACCCTACTCGACCGGATGCGCGAGCACCCGCTCACCAAGAAGGCGGCGGAGCGGATAGCCGGGTCGGCCCGGGTGTCGCGCATCGCCATGAAGACGGCGTCGGAGCATCAGGGGCTGTTGGTGATCTGCTCGGCGATCATGTTCTGGATGGCCCTCATGATGGGGCCCGTCTACGGCCTGATGGACGAGGTGATGCTCGAGCTCGCCGGCCAATTCCCCGACGTCTTGACCGCCATGATCGGCGGGGCCGACATGAGCTCGTTCGAGGGGTTCCTCCAAGCTGAGATCTTCTCGATGACCGCCCCGATCGTCTTCGGCGTGCTCGGCGTGCTGATCGGTGCCCGCGCCGTGTCCGGCGAGGAGGAGAGGAACACCATGGACCTGCTCCTAGCCAACCCGGTGGCCCGGTCGAAGATCATCCTCGAGAAGACGCTCGCCCTGATCGGCTACTCGGTCGCCCTCGGCGCCGTCACCTTCGCGGGCGTCTGGGCGACGGTCCTCCTGGCCCCGCCCGACATCCCAGTCGAGAACATCGCGGCCACGTCGCTCTTGGTGTCGCTGCTCGGCATGGTGTTCGGGGCTTTCGCCCTCTTGGTGGGGGCGGCCACCGGCAAGAGCCGGGCGGCGTCCTACGCCTCGTCGTTGATGATCCTCGTCGGCTACTTCCTCTGGTCGTTCATGCCGCTGAGCGAGCGCTTCGCCGGTTGGGCCAAGATCTCGCCGTTCCACTACTACCTGGGCGGCGACCCCCTGGTGCGAGGGATGAACTGGGCGCACGCCGGGGTGCTGGCGGGTGTGTTCGTGGTGTTGGTCACCGCCTCGCTGCCCGCCTTCCAGAGGAGAGACGTCAGGGGTTGAGCCCCCGCCTAGAGGAGAGACGTCAGGGGCTGAGTCCCGCCGCCCCGCCCAACCCCGGGTAGACGACCCCGGTTGAGGCGGCGCAGTCGTAGCCGTGCGGGTTCTTGGCGAGATACTGCTGGTGGTAGGTCTCGGCGAGGTGGTAGTCGCCCAACGGGCCGATCTCGGTGGTGATGTCGCCCAAGCCGCGTCGAGTCAGCCTGCCCTGGTAGATCTCCCGTGAGCGCATCGCTTGGCCGAGCTGGGAGTCGGTCGCGGCGAAGATCGCCGACCGGTACTGGGCGCCCACGTCGGCGCCTTGCCGGTCGCCCTGGGTCGGGTCGTGGGTCTCCCAGAAGACGCGCAGCAACTCGTCGTACGCCGTCTCGTTGGGCCGGTGCACGACCATCACCGCCTCGACGTGACCGGTGTCCCCGCCGCACACCTGCTCGTATGTCGGGTCGGTGCTGTGGCCGCCGGTGTACCCGACCGAGGTGACGTATACGCCCGGCGCCCGCCAGAACCGCCGCTCCGCCCCCCAGAAACACCCCATGGCGAAGACGGCCGTCTCGGTCCCCTCGGGGAAGGGGCCCCGCAACGGGCGGCCGTTGACGAAGTGGGTCTCGCCCGCCGCCTGCGCCTCGGCCCGCCCGGGGGCGGTCCCGGCGCCCGTCGTCGCTCTGCCGTCTCGTCCTGCCATTCTCAATGCACAAACCACGGTATCGGCGAATCCAGAGCATCAGGAAACCAGGGTGGGGGTGGGGGGGTTGATCGGCGGCGGGACCGCCATCTTCCCGGAGCGCCCCGGCCTTCTCGGTGCCCGACGGCCAGAGTTACCCTCATCTCTTCCCCATGCGGCGCTTCCGCCACTTCCCCGCTGCCCTGGCATCCGTCCTTGCCCTGTCCGTCGCGCTCAGCGGCGACGCACCCGCCCGCGCCCAGACCGTGGACGAGGCCGAAGAGGGCGCCGCCGACGCCAAGAGGAGGGCGGAGGCCGCCTCCGGGCTGGTGGGCGAGGCCGTCGCCGAGCGCGACGAGATCGAGCGGCGGCTCACAGAGACCATCGCGACGGCCAACGCAATCGCAGCTCAACTCTCCGCGGCGGGCGCCGCGCTCGACCGCACCGCGGGCCAACTCCGACACGCGGGCGACGAGCTTGTCGGCATAGGGCGGCAGATCGAAGTCCAAGCCGTCGACGCCTACATGACCGTCCTCTCCTCGCCGACCGTCAACCTGTTCTCCTCCGCTTCGGTCGAGGAGGCGATGGTCGCCGGGGCCGTGGTCGAGGACGTGGTGACGGCCGGGCAGGAGTCCGTCGACCAACTCGTCGCCAAGCGGCGCGGCCTTGAGGAGCTTCAGCAGGCGCACCTCGCGCAGCAAGGCGAGTTCCAGGCGAGACGAGACGAGCTCGACGCCGAGGTCGGCCGGGTCGCCGACCTCTACGAGCGAGCCGACGAAGCGGTCGCCGACGCGGTGCGCGAGGCTCAACGCGCCGAAGCCGCGCACAGGGAGGCTCTCTCCGCCGTGGACCTGGCCCGGGTGCGCGAAGACGAGCGGCGCCGCCAAGAGGAGCGGGCGCCTCCCGCCCCCGAGCCTCCCGCAGGCGGCGCCCCGCCGCCCGGCGACCGGACCTGGGACCACCCGCCCAATGTGGAGCGTTGGCGCCCGCTCGCGGCCGCGTGGTTCCCAGCCAACCGCGTCGAGGAGGCTCTGCGCATCCTCGGCTGTGAGAGCAACGGCAACCCCGACGCCTACAGCCCCTACTCGGGGACGTCGGGGTTGTTCCAGTTCCTCCCGGGCACCTGGGCGGGCGCCGCCCCCAGCGCCGGGTGGTCGGGCCACAGCGTGTTCGACCCCGAGGCCAACATCGCCGTGGCCGCCTGGTTGGCGAACCGCTACCAGGAGTTGGGCAAGGGCTACTGGAGCGCCTGGGGCTGTCGGGGGCGCCTCGGCTGACCGCGTGTGACACGCCACTAGGCTCCCCGCGCACATGGAACAGACCAAGCTCAGCGCCAAACGCCAGATAACCCTGATGGCCCTGGCCGTCGCCTCCGTCGTGCCCGGGGTGGCTCTCAAGCTGAGCGGCCAACACATCGACCCGATCGTCTCCGCCGCCCTCTTCGGCGCCGCCATCGTCGGGGCCGCCTTCATCCTGTCGTGGGCTGCGGAGGTCATCCAACTCGACATCGGGGCGGGGCTGGCCCTCGCCTTCCTCGCCTTGATCGCCGTGTTGCCCGAGTACGCGGTCGACTTCGTCTTCACGGCCAAAGCCGGGAGCGAGTTCGCGGAGACCGGCGCCGCCGACCAGTACGGCCCGCTGGCCCTGGCGAACATGACGGGCGCCAACCAGTTGCTGATCGGGTTCGGATGGCCGCTGGTCATCCTCCTCGGCACCTGGCGGGTGAAGCGGAAGCGGGTGAGCCCGGCGGAGGCCGAAGGGGCGACGGCGAGCGAGGTCGTCCTCACCAGGCCCCAAACCGTCGACATCGCCTACCTGGCCCTCGCCTCGCTCTACGGCCTGACCCTCTTCCTCAAATCGACCCTCACGCTCTTCGACGCCGCGGTCCTCGTCGGCATCTACGTCGCCTACATGATCCGGCTGGCCGGCGCCTCCCCCGAAGAGCCCCACCTGGTCGGTCCCAGCGCCTACATCGGCTCGTTGCCGAAGCGAAAGCGCCGCACCGTCAACTACATCGGCTTCGCGCTCGCGGCCGGGGCCATCCTCGCGGTGGCCGAGCCCTTCGCCGAGTCGCTGATCGAGTTGGGCGAAGCCGTCGGGATCAGCGAGTTCCTCCTGGTCAAGTGGCTGGCCCCCCTGGCGTCGGAGGCGCCCGAGCTTCTCATCGCCACCCTCTTCGCGTGGCGCCTCGCCTCGCGGACCGGCATCGGCGCCCTCATCTCCTCCAAGGTGAACCAGTGGACCCTCCTGGTTGGGACGTTGCCGATCGTCTTCGCCATATTCTCCGGGCGGCCGCACGGCCTGCCCCTCGACTCGGTTCAGCGAGTCGAGTTGTGGGTGACGGCGGCGCAGTCGGTGTTCGCCGTCGCCATCATCGCGAGCAGGACGATCAGCAGGCCGGAGGCCTGGATCATGCTCGGCCTCTTCGGGGCGCAACTCGCCGAGTCGTGGCTGGCGGAGACCGGGAGGCTGGCCATGGAGCACTCGGAGTACGCGCGGATCGGCGTGGGCGTCGTCTTCCTGCTCGCGGCCGTCTGGGTCCTTCGACACGACCTCAAGACGCTCGGCGGGGCTCTCCGCGACGGGTTCCGGGCGCCGTGGGACGAGCTGGAGCGGGAGACCGAGCCTCACTGACCGGACCGAACCCCGCTGACCGGACCGAACCCCGCCGACCGGGCCGACCCCCTTCAAACCCGTCGCCCGGCCGCGTAGGCTTGAGACAGCAACCGAAAGAGACGACGTGGCCAAGGGCCGCTTCACCAAGAGCCTGTACATCTTCCTGAGAGAGCTTGAGCAGAACAACGAGCGAGCCTGGTGGGAGGAGAACAAGCAGCGCTACATCAACACGATCCGCGAGCCCGCCCTCGAGTTCATCGAGGGCTTCGGGTCCCGGCTCGCCGGGATCTCGCCCCACTTCGTCGCCGACCCCCGCACAGTGGGAGGCTCGCTCATGCGCCCCTATCGCGACGTGCGTTTCTCGAAGGACAAGACCCCCTACAAGACGAACGTGGGGATTCAGTTCCGTCACGTCATGGGAAAGGACGTACACGCCCCCGGCTTCTACCTGCACCTCGAGCCGCGGTCCAGCTACGCCGGGGTGGGGATCTGGCGCCCGGACGCGGCGACGGCGCGACGGGTGCGACAGGCGATACACGACGACCCCGCGGCGTGGAGGAGGGCGGCCAAGGGCAAAGCCTTCGCCGATGTGTGGCAGACCGAGCGCGAGGAGGAGACGATGTTGAAGCGGGTCCCCAGAGAGCTGGACCCCGACCACCCCCACGCCGACGACCTGCGGCTCAGGAGCTTCGTCGCCTCAGCGAGGCTGTCCCAGGCCGACGTGACCTCGGAGGGTTTCGACGCGAACCTGGCCGCCATGTACAGGAGGGCGTCGGCCTACACCCGGTTCGTGTGCGAGGCGACCGGGGCGCCGTTCTGAGGTCGCCGCCCGCTGCGATCGCCTAACTTGTCTCCAATGCCGCCCAACGACGACGACTCCCCGCCCAACGAAGACGACACCGCGCCCAGCGACGACGACATGCCGCCGAACGAAGACGACACCGCGCCCAGCGAAGACGACTCCCCGCCGAACGAAGACGGCCCCGCCGTCGCCCCGCCGCCGGGGCCGTGGACCAAAATCGGGTTCTTCGTTCTCCTCGCCATCACGCTCGCCCTCGGCGCCTGGTCGCTGAGCACTCTGCTCGGGTGACCGGCCGAGACGGCGCGGCCTCAGGCCGGTAGCTCCAGCCAGCCGCCGACCCGCTCCAGCAGATACTCCGACACCTCACGCGACCGGTCGAGCACGTCGCAGAGCTGCTCCCTGCCCATGATCACGTCCACCAGGCTCACCGAGGACCTGCCCTGCAGCCTGAGCCGTCGCTCGGGAGCGTCGGTCACCGCGGCGAAGGAGTCGATGGCCGCCACCTCGATCGAGAGCGCCGTCCCGCTGACCCCGGCGAGGTCGGTGGCGAGGATCAGGAGGTCGGGTGGGCTCTGCAACGGAGGGATCGCCCAGTTGAAGTAGATGTCGAGAAAGTACGTGTTGTCCGGCTCTTCGAATTCGTCTCGCATCTTCTCAATGCGCTCGCGCAACGTCAGGACCACCATGGGGTCGACGTCGAGAGCCATATGGAGGTCGATGGGCCCGCCGCACCCGGCCTCGGGATGGACGTCAACCTCCCAGGACTGACGCATCGAGTAGGTCTCGACGAAGTGGCGCTCGTCGTGGACGTGGAACCCGTGCTCGGCGGCGTGGTCTTTGAAATCGGCTATGAAACCGGCGATATCGACGGACATTTGCCTCAAGGCTACCGCCCGCGGCGGCCCAATGGGAGGGGGGTCACCCGCCGGGCCCCCGCTCGGCGAGCCTGGCCGAGGGCGGCTTCAGGTCGCCGTGCTCCAGGTAGTCGCCGTAGACCTTCGTCATCACCGCGCCGAACAGGAAGGCGCCGGCCAACACATAGGCCATCAGCAAGACGATGAGCACCGACCCGACCACCGTGACGGCCGCCGTGTCCTCGTCCCAGGCGAAGTAGAGACCGACCCCGTGGGCGGCGAGCAGGGACACGGCCGTCGTGACGAGGGCCCCGAACCGAATCGCCTTCCACCGGACCCGCGTCGCCGTCATCGTCTGCAGGCTGAGACCGAAGATGGCGGGGAGGAGGACGACCGAGACCAGCGGGGTCAGGAGGCCGATGAGGCTGTGAAGCTGGGCCAGGTCGTCGGGGAAGAGGTCTCCCAGGAACCTCCACAGCAGGTTGACCAGCCAGACCGCGGCCAAGGCGAGGCCGAGGCCCAGCGCCCAACCAAGCCCGATCACCCGCTTCCTGACGAAGGCGACGACCCCGGCCCGCCGCTCGCGGGGGACCCTGAAGATGTCGTTCAGGTCGCGCTGCACCTGGGCGAAGAGGCTCGAGGCGGCCCAGAGCAGAAGGGCGGCGCCGACGACGGCCGCAGTGTCGGCGCCGTCAACCGTGGAGGCGAGGAGGACTTCGACGGCGGCGGCGGCCTCGGCCCCGGCGGCCTTCTCGACGGCGGCGAGGATCTCCGCCTGGGCCGCCGAGTCGCTGCCCAGGATCATCCCGAAGACGCTGACGGCGATGATGAGAAGCGGCGCCAACGAGAAGAAGGCGCGATAGGCGATGGCCGCCGCCATGCGGGCGCCGCGCACCGCTTGGTGCTCGCGGACCGACGCCGAGAGCAGCTCATAGGCGAAGCGGGTCCGCTTCCCGACGTGACCGGTCATCAGTGGGCGTCAGCGTATCGGGCGTAGACTCGCCGCCTGTGAGCCATCCCTTCCCCGCCCCGGTCGAGACCATGGAGGCCAGGGTCTCCGAGACATGGCCGAAGGGGGCGTTCGTCTACGAGCCGAAGTGGGACGGGTTCCGCGCGGTGTGCTGGTCCCAGCCCGAGATCCGGTTGGACTCGAGGAACCGGAGACCCCTGCTCCGCTACTTCCCCGAGCTGGGCCCGGCTCTGGAGCGGCTCCCGGCGGGTACGGTGGTCGACGGGGAGGTTGTGGTCGTGGTGGGCGGGGCGACCGACTTCAGCTCGCTTCAGCAGCGCATCCACCCGGCGAAGTCGAGGGTCGAGATGTTGTCGGAGAAGACGCCCGCCGAGCTGGTCGTCTTCGACCTTCTCGCCGATCGGGGCGCCGACCTTCGCGAGTCGTCTCTCTCGGAGCGGCGCGAGCGGCTGGAGGCCCTGGCCTCGTCGTTGCGCCCGCCTTGGCGCCTGACGCCTCAAACCGACGACGAGAGCGTCGCCAGGCGTTGGTTCCACGAGTTTGAGCCGGCGGGCTGCGACGGGGTGATCGCCAAACGGGCCGAGTTTCCCTACCAACACGGGAAGCGGGCGATGATCAAGATCAAACACCGCCGCACGGTCGACGTCGTGGTCGGGGGGTTCCGGGAGCACAAGGACGGGGGGAAGATCGGCTCGCTCCTGCTCGGCCTCTACAACGAGCGGGGCGAGCTGCACTTCGTCGGGCACTGCTCGGGTTTCCCCGACGTCGACCGCGCCGAGCTGTACCGGCGGTTCATGGCGCTTCGCGCGGAGGAGAGCTTCGGCGAAGCGGCGCGGGCGCCGGGCGCGCCGAGCCGGTGGTCGGCCGGGAAGGACAACTCGTGGATCCCGGTGCAGCCCGGAGTGGTGGTCGAGGTCAGCTACGACCAACTTGAGGGGGACCGCTTCCGTCACGCCTCGCGGTTTCACCGTTGGCGGCCCGACAAGGAGGCGGAGAGCGCCACGATGGATCAGCTCGAGCGGCCCGAAGGCCTCGGCTTCACCGACATCATCACCTGACGCCCCTCCCGGTTTTCTGATGCTCCAGATTCGGCTATGCCGAGATTTGTTGCATTGAGAAACCGTGACGGCGGCGGTTTGTGTTGTCGCAAGCCGCCGTCCGGCAACCCTCGGCGCCGGAGTCGGGTGTCGGCCGACGGTCAGTCGACCCGGCGCGGCTTCATTTTGTGCGACCGCCAGATCCGGGCGACGGTGTCCTTGCTGACCCCGTGCCGCGCTGCCATCGACCGGGTCGACCACGCTGCGGCGCCGTCGTCGGGCGCAGTGTTCTGGGTGTCGAAGACGATCCGCTCGATCTTCTCCGCGCTGACCGTCGGGGGCCGGCCCCGGCCGGGACGGACGCGACCGACCGAAGACACACCCTCCGCCTCGAACCGCGACCGCCACCGCCTGACCGACGACACCGACGCCTCCGACCGGCGGGCGATCTCCGAGTTGGCCATGCCGTCGGCGGCCCACAGCAACGCCTTCGCCTGACGGACCTGACGATGCGGCGCCGACTGGGACCGAGCCATCACACTCAACTCCGACCGCTGCTGGGCGGTCATCTGCAACGAGGGCGCGACCATGGGCACGGCGCCACTCTAACCCATTGCCCATTTCGGAGACGGACCGCCGGGCGCCTGGCTACGCCCACAACGCCATCTGCCCGTCCTCGGCCGCTCCCGGCAGGAGCGCCGCCGGGTCTCCCGCCTCCCCCAGCTCGGGGATCCGCCGCAAGACCGTCTCGGCGGGCACGCGCGCCAGCTCGGCGGGCTCGATCTTGTGAAGGCCCCCGCCGTAGACGCGCCCCTCCTCCTTCATCTGGCGCGGCCCCAACGAGCTCAGCGCGTCGAACACGGCGCCGTGAAGGTCGGGGCGGCTTCGCAGGGTCGCGGCGAGGGGGCCGATCGGGTACAGTAGCAAGTATGTGTTGGCGGCTATCGCGTCCGACTTGTTCCATATGAACCGGAAGGGCTTGTCGGTCGTCTTGGCCCTTCCCATGTAGGTGCAGAGGAAAGGAGGCGGGTCTCTCCGCTCCTGCCGATACCAGGGCGCCCGGTTCCGCATGAGGTAGCGGTCCCGGACGCCTTCGGCCGCCCCGGTCTCGAGGTACCGCCACAGGCTCGGCCAACGGGATTGGACTTCCTCGGGCTGCTTGTCGCAGTCGATCACCACAAGGGCGGGGCTCAGGTCGGGATACCCGTCCGGCAGCGCCTCGACGACGTCCGCCGTGAGATGACGAGGGCTCGGCAGGATGGGCTTCAGGTGTTCGCCGGGCAGGCCGAGGCGGCCCGCCCGGCGCCGTTCCATGATGAAGAAGTTGTTGGCGCCGGTGGCGATGCCGCGCCGGATCTTGAACAGATCCCCGAGGACGACCGTCTTGCCGGCGGCCCTCGCCGTGACGGCCCTGGCCTCTCCGGCTCTCGCCGCTCGGGACCTGGCCGCCCCGGTCCTCGGATACACGGTCCACTTGCGGCTCTGACGCAAGGACTCCACCGGTACTTCTTCAACTCTCGCCGGGGCCGTCATGGTCCCGCCGAAGGTGAGCTGGGCCGCGCCGCCCTGCGCCGGCCGACGGTTCCTGAAGACCGTCACGGCCGACGACACGAGGGCGTCGTCGAATTGGGCGTCCTCGGGGTCGAAGCGGTGGATGCGGACGAGCTCGACCCGCCGGGTCAGGTAGTCGCGCAGGGCGCCGCCGTAGTTCACGCCCATGAACTCCGACGGGATCAGCCAAGCGGCGACCGCTCCGTCGTCCATACAGAGGTGGGCCAGCGCCACGAAGTAGACGTAGAGCCCGGAAAGGCCGTTCACAGACAGGCCCGCAACGGCGCTTGCCGCCCGCAACCGACGTTTCCGATCCGCGTCGAGGTGATGGTGCCTGACATAGGGCGGGTTGGTCAGGATCAGGTTGGCGCGAGTGGTGTGTCGTACGAATAGCGAAGCGGTGTCTCCGAGGTCAGTGCGTCATCTGGCAAGGAGACAAACGCAGTCGCACCCGTAGGTGCGGCGAGGCTTGACGACGCAGCCAGGGGCGCATCTGGGCCGGAGAGACCGGTTAAGGATTTGAGCGACGCACCACTAGGGAGGTCGCCGAAGACCGACGTGAAGTCCCCCTCGACGACCTCGAGCCCGAAGTCTCCCCACACCCGCTGGGCCGCAGCGGCGAACCGAGTGTCGAGCTCGACCCCCCAACCGCTCTCGACGCGCTCGGCCGGGACCGACTGGAGCAGAGCCGAGAAGAACGACCCCGAGCCCAACGCCGGCTCCAAGAACCGTATCGGCGCCTCAGGCTGCGTCAACGACACGGCGTATTCGGCGATGTCGCGAGCGAGAGCGGCAGGCGTGGCGAACTGACCCATCCGGTTGCGCTCCGCTTGAGACCTCTCGGCGTCGAGCTCGGCCTGAACGGCGACGCGTCGGCCCTCGCGGCGGCCCAACTCCCCGAGCGTCTTGCCCAGAGTCACAACCTGAGCTCCACCAAGTCCTCGACCCGGTGCTCCCAAACCCAGTCGATGCCTTCGGCCGCCTCGTACCCGAGGAACCCACTGTTGAAATACCCGCACAGGAAGAGGACGAACCGCACTCCATCGCCGTAGTGGTCGACAAGCTGTCGAACCTTTGTGGCCTCCTCCTTCCGGCGCTTGTTTGTGTTGGTGTAGTCCCCGGCGGATTTCGCCTCAATGAAGATCGGCAACCCGGCGGCCTCCGGCGCTTCGGGTTGGACCGCGATGTCGATCGGGATCTTGACCCTGTTCTCCACCCCGACCGTCACGTTCATCCGTAGCTGGAATGTGCCCGGCGCCATCTCGGTGATGGGCCTGTCCATCAGATGATGAGCCTCGCTGTAGCCCCTCCCCTCCAAGAACTCCTTGACACCACTAGGCGGACCTCCGGCCTCAAGCGTCTTCACAAGGGAACGCTTCGAGTACGCGAGTCCCACAAGGCGATCGCGGGCGATCGGCGGAGCTGTTGCCATGCGCAGCACCTTGACGGTCTGCGGGTTTGCCCTCAGAGAGCCGCTGTTGATGTCCGCGAGGTCGCTGGTCTCGGCGAAGGCGCCCTTGACCTCAGCCTCCACATCCGACCTGGTCTTCCGGTACGCGCTGGGGGCGAACGAGCGGAACCAGGTGTTGAACAGGTCGACCGATGCGGCGATGTCCTTCTTCCAGCGTTGCGGCTTGTCGGCGTTGATCACGGTTTGACTTCCTCCCCGGGGGGTCACAGATCGACTCCCTCTCCGAGTCTCGAGGCACAGCCGATGATACGCGGCGCCTGTGACAGACCTCCGCACAGCGCACGACGCATGACGACGCGGACCCGCCTCACACCCAGGCCCGCACGACGACACCCTGTCGAGACGATGCCGACTTCGAGTCGGCGGCGGGGGGCTTTTGCATGCCGCCCAACCGTCGTAAGGAGAACGCCTTTTGGAGCCCGTGCTGCTGGCGCCCGTCGCCACCACCGTCATCGCCGTCTTCTTCGCCGTCGCCCTGTGGCGCCACTGGCGACAGAAGCGATCCGCCCGTTACCTGCTCTGGTGGGCAGTGGGCGTCACCGCCTTCGGGCTGGGGACATCCGCCGAGGCGTGGACGAGCGTCTTCGGCTGGTCCGAGCCGGCCTTTCGCCTCTGGTACGTCGCAGGCGCCCTACTCGGCGGTTGGCCTCTGGCCCAAGGCACAGTCTACCTGCTGATGAGGAAGAAGACGGCCGACCGCCTCACCGTCGTGTCCCTGCTCTACATAGCAGTCGCCTCGGCCGCGGCGATCATCGTCCCGATCAACGCGGAGCTGGTCGAGGAGCACAGGCTCACGGGCGCCGTCATGGAGTGGGAGTGGGTGCGCTACTTCTCTCCCCCGCTGAACCTGTATGCGGTGACCTTCCTGGCCGGCGGGGCCATCTGGTCGGCGATGCGCTACCGCCGCCGCCATGATCGCCCGGCGTCGCATGTGTGGGGCAACGCTCTCATCGCCGTCGGGGCGATCCTCCCCGGCGTGGGCGGCGCGTTCGCCCGCGGCGGCCGGGTGGAAGTGTTGTATGCGACCGAGCTGATCGGCCTCTCGCTGATCTGGGCCGGGTACCGGATGATGACCGGGAGGCCCGTCGAGCCACTCCACGAGTCGCAGCGGCGGGCCGACGGCGCCGTCTGACCGACGCCGCCCGACCGATGCGTGTGCAGAAACCCAGCCGAGAGCCGCAATACTGCACACGCTGACCGATGCGTGTGCAGAAACCCAGCCGAGAGCCGCAATATTGCACACGCTGACCGATGCGTGTGCAGAAACCCAGCCGAGAGCCGCAATACTGCACACGCTGACCGATGCGTGTGCAGATACCCAGCCGAGAGCCGCAATATTGCACACGCAAGGGCCCCCCGCCCCCGGGCGAGTCTCCGCTGACTCACCGGCCGTGGCACACTTGGCGCCGATGACTCAACGGAACGTGCTCGAGGTCGACGGCCTCACACACGACTACGGCGATGTCGTCGCCCTCAAGGACCTGACGGTGCAGGTCCCCCCGGGCGTCACCGGCCTCGTCGGCGCCAACGGCGCCGGCAAGACCACGATGCTGCGACTTATGCTCGGCCTGCTCCACCCCGCGGCGGGCGGGATGACCGTCCTCGGCGCCGACCCCCAAACCGACCCCCTGGCCGTGCGCGCCCGCATCGGCTACATGCCCGAGGTCGAGTGCCTCCCCGAGGACCAGACCGCCGCCGACTTCGTCTCATACGCGGCCCAGCTCGCCGGCATCCCGCCGCGAGAGGCCAAGCGCCGCTCGTCCGAGACCCTCTTCCTGGTCGGCCTCGAGGAGGAGCGCTTCAGGTATGTGGGCGACTTCTCCACCGGCATGCAGCAGCGGGTGAAGGCGGCCCAGGCCATCGTGCACGACCCCGACCTCCTCCTCCTCGACGAGCCCGCCAGCGGCCTCGACCCGGAGGGGCGGGCCCAGATGCTGGACCTGATCAAGCGGCTGGGCGAGTTCGACATGAGCGTGATCATCAGCTCCCACGTCCTCACCGACATCGAGGAGACCTGCGACTGGGTGGTCATGCTCGACGCGGGCGACCTGCTCCGCTCCGGCCCCATCGACGAGTCGAGTAGGGGGGTGACGGTGCTGGTGGAGGTTCTGTCCGCCGCGGACGAGGTGGCCGAGCGGTTGGCCGCTCACGACATCGCGGCCGCCGTCGACGGTAAGCGGCTCGTGGTGGGTCCCGGAGGGGACGACCTTGAGCAGGCCGTCGTCGAGGCGGCGGCGGCGACCGGGGCGGGCCTCGTCCGGATGGAACGGGGCGCATCCTCCCTCGAAGACCTCTTCCTTGGGGAGGGAGCGTGACCGACCAGGTCATTTTCGATCGCGGGTACCGCGCCTACGACGGCCCCCGCACCGGGGCCGCCGGGGCGAGGAACGCCGTCTACAAGGAGGCTCTCCGCCGGATCCTCGGCCTCGGGCGTAAGGCCCGGCTGAAGGTCTTCCCCTGGGCCCTCATCTCCATCGCCCTCATCTCGGCCGCCGTCTTCATCGGCATCCACTGGTCGATCGGGAACATCGACGAGAGCCTCCGACAGAACGTCCCGACCTACGGGGGCCTGTTCGACTTCTACTCGGCCATCTCGTTGCTCTTCATCGCCTTCGCCGGCCCGTCGCTGCTGATACCGGACCGCAGCAAAGGCGTGCTCTCCGTCTACTTCTCGAGGCCTCTCACCGTCGACGGCTACCTGGCCTCGAAGACCGGGGCGCTGGTCACGCTGATCTCCGCCATCTACATCGTCCCCCAGATCGTCCTGCACCTCGGCCTGGCTCTCATCTCAGGCGACGGGTTCCTCACCTACCTCGGCGACAACCTCGACGTGTTGTGGAAGGTCCCGGTCACCACCTTGTCCTTCGTGGCGCTGCACGGCGCCGTGGTGTTCTCGCTGTCGGCGGTCATCAACCGGATCGGGATCGCCGCCCCCGCCTACTTCGGCCTCCTGACGGCGGGCACCGCCATCGCCCGCCGCGTCGCCGAGGCGGAGTTCCCCGGGGCGCGCTGGGCCTCGCTCCTGTCCCTCGACACACATCCGCGGATCATCCGCGACCACCTGCTCGGCAACACCGTCGAGTACTCGCCCGAGGCGGCCGGGTTCACAGTCTGGGCTTCGGTCGTCGTGATCGTCGCGCTGGTCCTCTTCGCCGCGGTGTTCGTCCGGGCCCGCTACCGGAGGCTGGCGTGAGCGACACCATCGTCGTGGACGGGTTGTCCAAGTGGTTCGGGCTGAAGGTCGCCGTGAGCGAGGTCAGCCTCAAACTCGGCCCGGGCATCACCGGGCTCCTCGGGCCCAACGGCGCGGGCAAGACCACCCTCCTGCGGGTGATCGCCGGGTTGCAGCGCCCTTCCCAGGGGGGCCTCACCGTCCTGGGCGCCGACCCCCGGGCGCACCCGTCGGTCTACCGGCGGATGTCGCTGGTCCCTGAGGACGAGGCAATCTACGAGAGGTTGACGGGGCGCCGGTTCGTTGAGTTGGCCGCCCGCTTGGCGAAGGTGGACGACCCGAAGGGGCGGGCTGAGCGGGCGTTGCAGACCGTGGAGCTGACGGACTCGTCTGACCGCAGGCTCGGCGGGTTCTCCAAAGGGATGCGACAGAGGGCCAAGGTGGCGGCGGCGCTCGTCACCGACCCGGAGATCCTCCTGCTCGACGAGCCTCTCAACGGGGCCGACCCGGTGCAACGGGCGCAACTCATCACACTGTTCCGCGAGCTGGGCGCCGCGGGGAGGACCGTGATCGTGTCCTCCCACGTCCTCGCCGAGGTGGAGCGGATGGCCGATCAGGTGGTGGCCATGGTCGACGGGCGTCTCGCCGCGATTGGGAGTGTGTCGATGATCCGCGCCGCGATGACCGACAAGCCGCGCCAGGTCTTCGTCGAGTGCGACGAGGCTCGGAGGCTGGCCACCGGGCTGATCGAGACCGAGGGCGTCGTGGCCCTCCATGTGGAGACGGGCCAACTCCGCATTGAGACCAACGACGCCGCCGACCTGGCGACAAGGCTTCCCGGCCTCGCCTTGGAGCGGCAAGTCGCCCTGACTCGAGTCGAGCCGTCCGACGAGTCGTTGGAGTCGGTGTTCCGCTACCTGGTCGAGAACCGCTGATGGTCTTGGCGCGCCACCTCTACATGCGGATGATGCGCCGCGGGCGGGTCCTGTCGTTGCTGGCGCTCGCCTCCGTGCCCGGCTTGATCTACTGGCTCACAGCATTCGACACGAGCGGCGAGGAGAGGGAGATCCTCTACTCGAGCATCGTGTCGACGGTGGGTTTCACCTACGCCATCGCGGCCCTCATCCTGACGGTGGCCACCTTGCGCGAGGAGCGCGACGCAGGAACCCTCCCCTACATCTACATGAGGCCGATGCCCCGGTTGCGGCTGGCGGCGTCCGCCTTGGCGGCCGGGATCGCCGCGGCCCTGGTCATCGGGGTCGGCGGGTGGCTCGTCACGTTGTTGGCCGCGCTGGTGGTCGGCGTCGACGTCTCGGTCGCCCTGTCCGGCCTCACCCTGTTCGTCGCCGCGGCCGTTGGTTACTCGGCGGTCTTCGTGCCGCTGGGTTACCTGGTCCCCCGGGCGATCCTCGCCGGGTTGGGCTATATCATCGTGATCGAGTCGATCGTCGCCTCGGCGGTGACGGGGCTCGGCCAGTTCTCCATCTGGCGAATCGCCCTGTCGATATTCGCCGACTTGTCGCCCGCCTTCGGCACAGAGGCCAAGGATATGCTCGGTGCCGTGAAAGCGGGCGCCGGCGGCGGGGTGGTGAAGATCGTCGGTGTGACGGTGGTCGGCCTGGCAGGCCTCACCTGGGCCCTCCGCCGCCGCGACGCCCTCTGACAGGGGCGGGCCGGATAGCGTCCCGGGTCTCGCCGACTCGACCTCGCTACCTTGACTCATGGTGAGCCCTGTCAGATCCCAGCCCTGGGACCGCAGCCGCAGGGGGGCGACGGTTGGGCGCGCCGGTCAGTAATCCTCGTCGGGTCGTCTCCGCCGCGACGGCTGAACCCGAGGCGGCTCTCCCGCCATCTTCGGGTAGTGCGGCGGCCAGGGGGCGTCGCCGATCCCGTTCTCCTCGTCGCGAGCCACCCACTCCAAGAGCGCGTCGATACGCCCCGGCGAGTCGTCGATCCCCGCCGTCAAGTCCCCCACGGCGGCCCACCTGTCGGCGAACGATCCGAGAGGGAAATCCTCGATCTCCACGGCGCCCAGCTCATCCCAGGTGACCGGAGTCGAGACGAACCCGCCGGCCCGGACCCCGTAGGCTGAGGAAACCGTCTTGTCCCGGGCGTTCTGGTTGTAGTCGACGAACACCCCCACCCGCTCCTCCTTCCACCACTTGGTGGTGACCAAACCGCCCATCCTGCGCTCCAACTCACGCCCAAAGGCCAGCACGGCGCGTCGAGTCTGCGTGAAATCCCAGATCGGCTCGATCCGCACATAGACATGCACGCCCCGGCTGCCCGACGTCTTGGGCCAACCGACCAGGCCCGCCTCGCCCAACAGGGCCTTCGCCCCCGCCGCCGCCTCCTTCACCTCCCGGAAGCCGATGCCCGGCGTCGGGTCGAAATCGAGCCGCAACTCGTCGGGGTGGTCGACGTCCTCGGCACGCACCGGCCACGGGTGAAAGTCGAGGCAACCGAGCTGGACGAGCCGCACCACGTCGGCCTGGGTGCGGGGCACGTTCATCGACCCGGGCCGCTGCGACGGGAACCGGATGTCGACCGTCTCAAAAGGCGTGTTCCTCGAAGCCCGCTTGTGGTAGATCGGGTCGACCGTCACATCCTTCATGTAACGCTTCAACATCGTTGGCCGGCCCCTGATCCCCCGAGCCGCTCCTTCGGCGACCCGGGCGAAATGCTCCGCCACGTCGAGCTTCGTCCAACCCTGCTCCGGGAACACCAACCGGCCCGGGCTGCTGACCCGCACCTCCTCGCCGCCCACCGAGACCGTCGTGTAGTCCCCCACAATCAGCCGCGGGCGGGACCCTCGCCGGTGAGCCGGTCGGGCCCGTCCCCGCCCGCAAGGGGCGGGCGGCGGTTGAACCAGGGGCGGGCCTCCTCAAGCTGGGCCGCCAACCGGAAGAGAGTCGCCTCGTCGCCGTGCCGCCCGACGAACTGGACGCCGACCGGAAGCCCCCCGTCGGTCCAATGGAGAGGCGCCGACATGGCGGGTTGGCCGGTCATGTTGAACAGAGGCGTGTTCGGGATCGGCCGCAACAGCTCGCCGGAGAGTCGTTTCACCAGAGAGTCGAGCAGCGGCTTCGCCGGGACCGCCTTGACCACCTTCAGGACCATGCGCTCCGACGGAGCGGGCGCCAAGTCGCCCGTGGGCCAGGGCGGCGACGCCAGGGTCGAGGTCATGAACACGTCGTGGCTCGACATGAACCGGCCCACCGTCCGAGCGGACTGCTTCGCCGTGTACATGGCCCAAGAGAGCTCGGCGCCCGAGATCTTGTCGCCCGCCTTCTTCATGACCCACTGGGTCAACTCCAAGTCGCCCCCGGCGAGGGGACTCCCCTTCAACCGCTCCGCCATCGAAGCGTCGAACGCTCCCCCCGAGACGGCGAGGGTCACGAACGCCGCGGCCAACGCCTCCTTGTCGATGGCCGGCGAAGCCTCCGCCACCTCATGGCCAAGCTCCTCACAAAGGCGGGCCGCGGCCTCAACAGCCTCCCGGCATTCGGGGTCGATGCCCGACGAGAGAAGAGCCCCGGAGTCGAAGGCGACCCGGAGCCGGCCCGGGTCGACGCCCACCTCGTCAGCGAACGGCCTGACGGGCGGCGGCGCGATGTGGGCGGCGCCGATGTCGGGGCCCTGTGTGGCGTCGAGCAGCCGGGCGCTGTCCCGCACGGAGCGAGTGACGGCGTGCTCTTCGGAGAGGCCGTACCACCCCTCGGCGAGCGACGGGCCCATCGGGTTGCGCCCCCGCGTGGGCTTCAGGCCGAAGAGGCCGCACGCGGAGGCGGGGATGCGGATGGAGCCGCCCCCGTCGGAAGCGTGCGCCATCGGGACGAGCCCGGCGGCCACAGCCGCCGCCGACCCTCCGCTCGAGCCCCCCGGCGTCCGGGCGGGGTCCCACGGGTTGACGGTCGGGCCGTGAAGCTCCGGCTCGGTGACCGGCGCCAAGCCGAACTCGGGCGTGTTGGTCTTACCCAAGATGAGCAACCCCGCCGCCTTGTGCCTCGACACGATCTCCGAGTCGTGATCGGGCATGTGACCGGCCATCGAGCGCGAGCCGCCCGTCGTCGGCTCACCCTTGAGGTCGGCGTGTAGGTCCTTCAACAGGAACGGCACACCGGGGAAAGGCGACCCGGCGGGCGGCGGCTCGGCGGCGGCGGCTCGGGCGAGGTCGTAGGTCTTGTGCACCACCGCGTTGAGGTCGGGGTTCAACCGCTCGATCTTGTCGACGGCGGCCTCGACCAGCTCCCCGGGCGAGACCTCGCCGTCGGACACGAGCCCGCCCAGAGCTGTTGCGTCGAGACTCTCGTACTCCGGGAGGGCGCTCATGGGGTCCGATCCTAGGCGCGGAGGAGGCGCCCCGGGGCGCGCCGACCCGGGGCGCCGGCCGCTGAACGCCCTCGCGGCGGTCGACTACGCTCCGGCGGTGCCATGCGGAGAGCAGCAGAGCGGTATGAGACGCGGATTGTGCCTCGTTCGGGAGCGGCGGGTGCCCTGGCCAAGGTGATAGCGATCATCTTCTCGGTCGCCATCGCCGACCACCTGCCACAGCCCGGCGGCGAGGTGGAGATCGTCGACAAGAGCAGCGGCGACGTCGTCGCGGCTCACTCCCGGAAGGTCGTGCCGATTGACTCAGTCAAAGTACTGATCAACCGGGATCTGGAGATGATGACCGTGGACGACTTCGCTGCCAAGTGGATTGCATGATCCGCCAAACGCGACCGGTCAATCGGGATCCGGCAAATCCGCTTCCCAGTTGAAGCGCGCCTCCTCGACGCGACTCTTTGCCGTACACGTCAACGACCCTTCAACAGGCCGGCGATGGCGCTGAAGGCTGACAGAAGACCGCCCGGGCTGCGTGCTGATCCGGGCCGAGCCGCCCGCGCCTCCAGTGGTTCGTCGCCAAAATGGCGAACCGGGCTGGGCCTCTCCCCGGCCAGCCGGGAGCCATTCTCAATGCACAAACTGCGGCATACCGCCTCTGGAGCATTGAAAACCTGATGGGCGGAGCGCTTTCATCTGCGACACAGCACTTGTGGTGCGTAGCTCAAATCCTTAACCGGTCTCTCCGGCCCAGATGCGCCTCTGGCGGCGTCGTCAAGCCTCGCCGCACCTATGGGCGCCACTGCGTTTGTCTCCTTGCCAGATGACACATTGACCTCGGAGACACCGCTTCGTTATGTGTGCGACCACTAGCCTTGGCCTTGATGGAGTTGGTGGACAAGATTCGAGAGTCCGTCATCGGGAAGGACACCGCCGTCGAGACGCCGTTCGGGCTCCGGCGGGTCACCTACGCCGACTACACGGCGTCGGGGAGGTGCCTCGGCTTCATCGAGGACTACATCCGCGACCTGGTCCTCCCCATGTACGCCAACACCCACACCGAGACGTCGGGCACCGGCCTCCAGACCACGAGGTTCCGCGAGGAAGCCCGGGACATCATCAAAGAGTGTGTCGGCGCCTCCGACGACGAGCACGCCGTGATCTTCGCCGGCGCCGGGGCCACCGGGGCGATCGACCGCCTGATCGGCATACTCGGCCTGCGCATCCCCGCCAACCTCGACGAGGCATACCGCCTCAGCGACGCCATCGGGCCGGACCAGCGGCCGGTGATATTCGTCGGGCCCTACGAGCACCACTCCAACGAGTTGCCGTGGCGAGAGTCGATCGCCGAGGTGATCGAGATCAACGAGGACTCCGACGGCCGGATCGACCTCGAGGAGCTGGGCGCCCGCCTGGCCGAGCACGCCGACCGCCCGATGAGGATCGGCTCCTTCTCGGCGGCCTCCAACGTCACGGGGATCATCTCCGACACCAAGGCGATCACCGAGCTTCTCCACTCTCACGGCGCCCTGAGCTTCTGGGATTTCGCCGCGGCAGCTCCCTACGTCGGCGTCGACATGGGCTCGGCCGCGAGCGGCGAGCTCGACTACAAGGACGCCGTCTTCATCTCGCCCCACAAACTCATCGGCGGGCCTGCCACCCCGGGGGTGCTCGTCGCCAGGAGGGACCTGTTGACCAACGCGGTCCCCGCCGTGCCCGGAGGCGGGACGGTGCAGTACGTCTCGCCGGACCGTCACCGCTACGTCGCCGATCAGGAGCGCCGGGAGGAGGGCGGGACCCCGGCGATCATCGGCTCGATCCGCGCCGGCCTCGCGTTCAAGCTGAAAGCGGAGGTGGGCGTGGGCACGATCCGCCGACTCGAGCGCGGCTTCATCCGGCGGGCCATCGAGTCGTGGGAGGCGAACCCCAACATCGAGATCCTCGGCAACCACGGCGCCGAGAGGCTCTCCATCGTCAGCTTCGTGATACGGAGCGGCGCCACGGCGCTCCACCACAACTACGTCGTGGCGTTGTTGAACGACCTGTTCGGGCTTCAGGCCCGGGGAGGCTGCTCCTGCGCCGGCCCCTACGGGCACCGCCTGCTCGGCATCGACCTGGAGACGAGCAGCCGCTTCGAGGACGTCATCGCCGACGGGTGTGAAGTCATCAAACCCGGGTGGGTCCGGCTCAACTTCAACTACTTCATCTCGGAGAAGGAGTTTCAGTACATACTGGCCGCGGTCCACATGACGGCCGACTACGGCAGGCGGTTGCTGCCCCTCTACACGTTCGAGACCGAGACGGGGGTGTGGAGACATCGCGACGGGAGTCCCGAACCGGCGGCCAGCCTGCGCGACATCGGGTTCGCCGACACGTCCGGGCTTGCGCCCGCCACCCTCCCGATCGAGGCTCTCGACCAACACTTGGAGGAGGCCCGGCGAGCTCTGAGCGACGCGCCGCCGCCCGACGGCGACGGCCCCGCTCTGTCGGAGGCCGCCGAAGAGTTGAGATGGTTCCCTACCCCGATGGAGGTGAGTGAGTGACCGAGCCGATTCAAGGCCCCTCCGACGAGGAGGTCGCCCGCTGGCACCGGACGTTCGCCCCGTGGGCTTTCAACAAGACTTGGGAGTACCTCGACGCCGACGAGCTGGCGCCGGAGCAGGAGGAGGAGATGCTCGCCGCGGCTTTCGCCCAGAAGTATCACTGGTCGGCGGTCGGCGACGCCCGGAGGCGGGCGGTCGCCGACTGGCAGGTGTCCCGGGTGCTCGCCGTCCTGGGTCACGCCGAGTTGTCGCGGCGCTTCGGGGAGCGATCCCTTGAGATCGCCGTCGAGCACGGTCTGGGGCCCTTCGTCCAGGGTTTCGCCCACGAGGCCATCGCACGGGCGGCGGCCGATGTCGACGACGTCGAGACCTTCGCCGAGCATGTGGCGGCCGCCCGCGCCCTCGCCGCCGCGATCGACGACGCCGACGACCGCAAGCTTCTCGAAGCCGACCTCGACGAGATGAGCGAGGGCTGACGCCCGCCGATCACGAACAAGCCGTGCAGCCGGGCTGCGATCAGCTGGGCGCGGAGGACCGCACTCGACCCGATGCACGCCTCAACCACGACATGGAGACCATCACCCGGCGCCCGCGACACCCTTATGAGACCCCGCATCCCGGCTTGTGGCGCGTCGCGGATGTAGTGACACGGTCGAGGGTTGCCCGGCCGATGCGTGTGCAGTTTCGCGGCTCTCGTCGGCACTACCGCACACGCTCAGCCATGCGTGTGCAGTTTCGCGGCTCTCAGCGGTACTACTGCACACGCTCAGCTTCGAGAATCTCGCAAGCAGCGGCTCAGAACTCGATCGAAGCCTCCAGCGTCCTGCCGATTATCTGGCCGAGTCGATGCCCCGGCGCCTGCGCCATGTCAACCCCTCACCCGGAGGTATCCCTCATGGAGCGGGACACGATGCTTCCGGTTCCTCCACTTTGTGTTCCGGTCCCGGGTCTTCTCGAACCGGGGCGCCTCGAAGCCTGCACTCACCGCAAGGGCGCCGAGCCACCTCTCCACCGGGACGTGCACGCCGTAGGGCGCCGAGTCGCCGACCACGAAGCAAACCTCGCCTCCCCCGGCCACGACGCGTCTCAGCCGGCGCCACACCTGGGCGAGGTCCAGGAAGTAGGCGACGATCATGGAGTGGTACGCCTTCCTCCCGCCCCGCTCCAGCCTCACCTCCGAGAGCCGCTCGTAGGCGGGGAGCAGCTCGTCGCGGATCGGGTCGAGCGCCTCGTGCGCGAGCGCCTCCTCGGCGGCGTAGCCGCTCATGTGCTGGCTGCAGGCATGAACGAGATCCCTTCGGATCTCCTTCAGGTCGGACCACCCGGACACCTCGCCGAGGACGGACTGCTCAAGCCTGGTGGCGTCCGCGTAGTCGTAGTTGTTCGCATACGGGGGCGACGTGATCACATGGCTGGCCCATGCACTCGGGACCTCCCGGTGCTCCAATCGGGCGTCCTCGGCGAGGAACCGCGCCGACGGAACCGTCTTCGTCGTCGCCTGCATCTGAGCCATGTCGGAGGCCATCATTGACGTCTGGGCCAACCACGCGTCGGCCGGGGTCATCGACTTCGCCTTCGACCGATTGGGCTGGACGTACTGCCATTGGGCGGTCCCAACCGGCGACGTCGGCCGGACCATCGCCACAAAAGCGAGCCAGAGCAGCCTGCGGACGGCGGCGCCCGCATCAACCGACTCGACGGCGGCGAGATAACCCAACAACTCTCCGAGGGTCTTCTGAGGATACGCCTTCGCCAACAGCGGAGGAAGGCCCGCCGACGGCGCCTGCGCACGCGCCGTCGAAGCCACCAGAGCGGAGGCAGCCCTGAACTCGGAGACATCCGCGGTCCAAGACAGCTTCGCCTCCGCGACCCTTGAGACGAACGGGTGAGGATCGATGCCTATCGACTCCGCTCCGCCGGACTGCGCGGCGAGCAGAGTCGTCGCCGACCCCGCGAAAGGGTCGAGGACCGTCGCTTCATCAACCTCCGCCAGGATCGAGAGGACGAGCTCGGCCGAGAAGCCCGCCGAGTAGCGGAACCACCTGTGCACGGGGAGCCGCATGTTGTCGGCGAAGGTCGTCGGGCTCTGAGCCCGCCCGGGATGTGTGATTGTCGGCTGCATGTGGGTCATCCGCCCTGATCGGATCTCACCCGCCCGACGTTACAGGCCGAGTGTGACGGATCGGTGCGGCGACGACCCGGAATCGGGGCCGACCCGGCGCCTGCGCCGATCGCCGCACCTACGGGTGCGACTGCGTTTGTCTCCAGATGACGCACTGACCTCGGAGACACAGCTTCGCTATTTGTGCGACACACTACTAGGCGGGGGTCACGGCGATCTCGCTCGCCTTGATCGAGACCCAGACCTGCCCGCCCCGCGCCAACTCCAGCGAGTCGGCGGCGGCCGACGTCACCTCCACCGCCAACGGCAGCGGGTCGCCGACGCCCAGCCTCACTCTCTCGCCCTGACGCTCCAGCCTCATGATCGAGGTCTCCCACACGTTCCGGGCGCTCCCCTCCGGCCGCCTCTTGTGGACCGCGATCGAATGCGGGTGGATCGTCGCCAGGACCTCGCCGTCGCATGTCGCTCCCGCCGCCTGGATCGAGTGCCCGCCGACGTCGATCACCCCGCCCCGCGCCGTCCCGGTCAAGAGGTTCACGCCGACCAGGTCGGCCACATATCCGGTCCGCGGCCGAAGCCGGATCTCCTCGGCGGCGCCCGCCTGGGTGACGACCCCGCCCTCAAGGACCGCTATCTCGTCAGCGAGCAGGAACGCCTCGGCGGGATCGTGGGTGATGAGCACCCGAGGCCCCTCAAACTCGGCGAGACGGTCGGCCAGGTCGCGTCTGGCGCGGGCCCTGGCACCCGCGTCGAGAGCCGAGGTGGGCTCGTCGAGAAGCAGCAGATCCGGCGCCGTGACCAGGGCCCTGGCGAGGGCGACCTTCTGCGCCTCGCCACCCGACAAGTCCCTCGCCCTGCGGCGGGCCATCGCGGTCAACCCCATCCGCCCCAACCACCGCTCAACCCCGGCCGCCT
>Ga0209788_1000017_pt1 | contig 59128 bp, 49 predicted proteins | sample WorMetLIZISLAND1_2_FD_187415 | JGI IMG/M metagenome (GOLD analysis project Ga0209788, IMG submission 187415) | Marine gutless worms symbiont microbial communities from Max Planck institute for Marine Microbiology, Germany - Olavius clavatus LIZARD... ...
AAGATCTCTTTGGGCGGTCGGCGACTTTGATGCGCCCTTTTCAAGATAATGTGGATGCACTCCACCCGACCCGACCGCTGCTTATTTGCATGATTTGACCGTTTTTTGCGTTTTTCAGGAAGCCCTAAATATATACAGTCCAACAAGTTCGGATGCCATTCATTACGTGCAGAAAGCAGAACTTGTCGCAAAACATGGAGATTTTGTAAATGCATTCAGAGATGGTTATAGACTACCTGGTTATCCTCTGTTCTTATCAGCCTTTTACCATATTTCTGATAGTCCATTACTTGCAGCAAGATATGCTCAAATTGTCCTATCAGCCCTAACGATACTGTTTTCATACCTTGCCATGGTAAACATCTTTCATTCAAGGCGTAAGTCCATCCTAGGCGCATCGGCAATCGCATTGTGGATTCCTTTTTACTATTTTTCTCCTATCTTATATGCTGAGAGTTGCAGCATTTTCTTATTTGCTCTTTTTTTCTTCACCCTTTCAAATCTAACACACGAAAACGCTACAAATGTTATCTACACTTTACCGGTCTTGTTGGCTTTATTAGTCTATTTGAAACCTAATCAAATACTTATATTTGCGCCCCTCCTGGTATTTCTGTTATTCAAGGTTGGGGGACAAAACGTAAAGCATATCGGTGGCATTACTTTGATATTTATTATTTTACTAATTCCGTGGTCGATTTTTGTGTCGGTCATGAATGGAAAAGTGATTCCCCTCTCAACCACTGCAGGAGCAAATTTGTATTTGGGTACTGGCGTTAATGCTGATAAAGAGGATGTGACTCGGTCAGGAAGCTTGACGTTAAGAACAGCAGTCAAATTAGGATTACGAGATCAGGATATCGTTCGGCAAACTCAACAAGATGTTCAGGATATGTCCACGGCAGAAAAAGATAACTACTTCACTACGGTTGCTAAAGAAATTTGGATATCAAGACCTATTCGAACGGTATTATACGCATTGAGTAAGGTTTTGCATGGTTTTGGCTTTTCTTTTAGAGGCTTCAGAGATCTTCTTTTAGTTATGTTCTTTCTGTCCAGTATCATCTTTTCCATATACCTATGGGTTTCAAATAGCTACAGAGAATGGTGTGCGTTTTTCTGGGCCGTACTGTTTGTGGTATCATTACAGATGTTCGTTTTCTTGTCACATCAACGTTTTAAGACAGTCATTTTCGACCTTCCAGCTATGATGATGATCATAATGGGGATGTTGAGGCTATTCGACAATTTTTTCAAAGCTCCTATCCGCATATTTCATCAAAAGAGTTGGCGAGACCGTCATAATCTTTGAGGATATTTGTCTTTCAGCTTATAAATCGTGTTTATGGATAGAAGATTCTGTGAGGTTTTCTGAATTTATAGAAGTCCCCCGAGAGGATCTTCGTTTCTGATGTGTAATCAGGAATTTTTCATGCGGCTTCAAGTACGATTTGACGAAGAATTGCACAGGTAGAGAGAGGGGTGGTATTGAAACGTACATCATTTTTGTTTCCGGTCATGTCAATCATTTTCGGTTTACTGGTGTCAATAATTCTTTTAGAGGCGGTTTTTCGGATGTTGCCTGTATCTGATGTACTACCGAAGCTACCTGTTGACGCGACAAACCCAATAAGACGGTTTAAAGAGAGCAGTGATATTCTCTGGACAATCGGTGCAACATTCTCAACTATAACAAGGAAAGGTATTAACAATTATGGTTTTTTAAATGATCAAGATTACTCGGTTATAAGACCATCCCCATTGTTGGCTATAATTGGCGATAGCTATGTTGAAGCAGCACAAGTAGAAAATAAAGATGCAATGCATGGTATTCTGGCAACGAAAATTACTGGAAAAGGTAGTGTTTACAGTTTTGGTTCCTCAGGAAGTCAACTTCCGACATATTTAGCGTATGCCAGGTATGTTAAAAATGAGTTTAGACCAGACGCTTTTGTTTTTATTATAGTTGGTAATGATTTTGATGAAAGCTTCACCAGATATAGAAGTGCACCGGGTTTTCACTATTTCACTGATACAACCGGTCGCCTTGAGCTTGTCAGAAAGGATCATCATCCATCCCTGATTAAGCGTTTGTTAAGAAGATCGGCTTTAGTGCGATATATGGTGCTAAATCTTCAAATTAAGAGTTTTGTAGCAAACCTATTTGCTGGTGATAATAACAGCGCTAAAGAAGAATTTGTCGGTAATACACAGTCTAGCTTCAATGATGAACGTATTTCCAGTTCAAAAGCTGTAGTCGATGCCTTTTTTGACAAACTACCCGCTCATACAGGTGTAGAAAGAAACAAGATTCTATTCGTTATAGATGGAATGAGGCCACACTTGTATAATCCGGCATCATTGATGAAGGCGAATGGTTCATACTTTGACCTGATGCGTAACTATTTTTTAAGAATTGCAAATGACAAGGGCTATGAAGTCATTGATATGCAACCTTATTTTATTACGGCCTATAAGTCAAACGGAACCAGATTCGAATTTCCATCAGATGCTCATTGGAATGAGTCCGGGCATGCGTTAGTGGCTGATAAGATCTCACAATCCAATGTTTATCAAGAACTATTCGGTAATTGATGGGATATACTTACAATCCAGGGATGATTTTTTTTTAGGATCGGTTAATGTATCGCTTCTTGTTTAGCCCTATTAAAAAAAAACAATTTCTATTGTTATGGATTGACATCTGTATTATCGCATTCTCTATTGGGTTGAGCTATATTATTCGTTTCCTGATCAGCCGTGAAAGTATCGTGGTTGATAATATCATTGCCAGATTAGACATCCGCCACTCATATTTGGTTTTCATCTATTTGTTCTCACTTTATATTTTCAACCAATACAATCTTAATCAGATCGACGCTGTTGGTAATATTCCAAAAGTCTTGTTTATGGCGCTGACCCTGGGAGTTGTTTTGAGCAGCAGCATTTTTTACTTTCTCCCCAAATATATCTTTGGCAGAACCGCGTTAGTTACGCATTATATGTTGTTGGTGACATTGATCGGTGGTTGGCGCCTTGTTTTTGTGAAGTATCTCCTAAAACGCCAGGCGACCAAAAGAATTTTGGTTGTGGGAAAGAGATCGCAAGTTACCCATTTCCTGGAAGACATGCAACAGCACCTTCATAGCGGCTATTCGATTGCAGGCGCCTATTACCGGGATCAACTTGGATTTCAGCCGAGCCATAATATTGCTGACGAGTGTAAATTAGCAGTAGGTGATGTATTGGCACGGGAAAAATATGACCTGTTGATTTATGACACCAAATGCCGTGATTTTAGCAGCAACGACATTGAAACCATGCTGCAACTGAAATACGAAGGAAAAACCATTTACGACATTCCCACTTTTTATCAGGATATCATTGGTAAAGCCCCCATTGAGTTCATCGATAATATCTGGCTGCTTTTTAATACCCAAATGCAACGACGTGAAAAACAGTACTATGTTCGGATAAAGCGGTTGATGGATATCGCACTGTCACTGCTATTGCTGTTACTATTTGCTCCATTGATGCTGATCGTAAGTGTGATTATCCGACTGACCGGAAGGGGCCCTGTTTTTTTTAGACAGGAACGTCTTTGTGCCCGAGGTGGAAAGTTCTATTGCATCAAATTTCGTACTATGTCGATTGCAATGGAACCGGATGAACTACAACCACAATGGGCCACAAACGAATCTATCCGTATCACGCCGTTAGGTCGGCTTTTACGCAAAACACGTTTAGATGAAATGCCGCAGCTATGGAATATCTTAAAAGGAGAAATGAGCTTCGTCGGCCCGCGACCGATCCGCAAGTATTTTGCCGAGGAATTGGCAAAAGCGATTCCATTCTACAACCTCCGTTTCATGGTAAAACCCGGCCTTAGTGGATGGGCACAGGTCAATATGGGGTATGCCGACTCCATGGAAAGCCAGCGGGAAAAGTTTACCTACGAACTTTTTTATTTGCAAAATATGTCTTTTTTGCTGGATACAATTGTCATCATTAAAACGATTCAAAAAGTGCTGCGTGGTGAGGGCGCATGAGATACCTGCGAATACCCCTTTGGCTTCCTGTATTATTGTGGATGCCGATTTTTCTGGTATCGCTGAACCATCTATATCGGTTTAACGACCGGATCGTTATTCCCATGGCCCTGTGGGGGGGCATGTTCTTTTTGGCAATTGTCGGTACCTTGCTATATCTGGTTCGAAAATATTTCTCGGAAGCACTTTTCGTTGGCCTGGTATTTTTTTGCATTGGCTGGTTAAACGGTCCCTTTTTGGAACCACCGGGTGATCCCTTGGATCACTTGGAGAAAGTCTATTCAACTTGCGACCGAATTTCAACAACGTTCGCTAGAGCGAATCGCGGTCTTTGGCATTACAGTATGAATGGGCTGGCCCTATGCTCAGAGGATCCATTCTCCCGATCTCCCGAAGATGTGGTAATCAGAATTCGTTTTCTTCATAGCTTGATGTCGGCCCTTTTAGCCGCCGGGTTATATGCTGTCGGTAAATCCGCAGGGCTGCCGTCTTTTTGGGCGGGTTTTGGTGTGATCATCACCGTTCTTTTTATGGGGACAAACCGTTTCAGCTATTTCGGCTATTACAGTTTGGCTGGTTCCAGCTCTTCGCTGTTGATCTATTGGGCCTGGATCGCCGCTTTTTTCTTTACGCTGGATCAAAGTTATCGACGCATCGTTTTTGCTGTTTTGTCAGCACTATTTCTCATCCCGATATTATATGTCAACCATGTTCAAGAGGCGATCTTCCTGGGGCTTATTTGCGGGGTGTATGTATTGATCCAGTTTTTCCTGTTTATTTTTTCCCTAAAAAATAAGACGGTTTATTGGGCAACCATTGGAGCGGGGCTGGCGCTCTTTTTTATTTTACCTCAATTTGAGTGGTTCCGGGATTTTCCGGCCCCCATGTTCATGACAAACGATTGGGAGAAGAACCAGCATATTGTTTTTTATATTGGGCCGATTCAAATTATGGGAAAAATCTGGTCTTACCGGGTCAATGACACATTGGGGCTGATGGGGCTTTTAGCGTTACCCGCCGCCATTGCGATTATCCGGATGGCCAAAAAAGAGGTCATCAGCTACAAAGTGGCCGTTGTCGGGGTGTTGCCTTTGCTGGTCTATTGCATTCCTCTATTGCACTATATTTGGCTTTCCAACTGCCGTTGGTTGCCCACCCACACCCGTTACTATTATCGCATCTGCTATGCCTCCCTTTTTGGGGTCACTTTTGCCTATCTCTTTTCACAGATAGAGCAGCGCGTTGCCCCAATGAAATGGATAGAATCGGCAAGTACCAAAACGGGACGGCTTATCCGGAAAATCATGCCGTCATTTAAAACCATCTGCCTGACCGGCCTTATTTTGCTGAGTACCATCCGGTCGGGTCCGGTTTATGGCAAACTCGATTTCTTAACCATGGACACAAACCCCTGGTGGCCCCAATGGCAACCGATGCTTGAGGAGCTATCGAAACAGAACGGTAAAGGAAAACCGATTTTCACGGACGCTGTTACCGGGCTTGTATTGAGACAAACATTTAACTATCCCATCCTGAGAAAAGGACCGCGGCCCCGCCGGGGCCATGTTGACCTGGATAACCTGCCTCCTCAGAAAAGGTACCACACCTTGCTTAATTTAAACGGATTCACACCCTCCTGGGTCCCCGGGGAAACCGGTCATTGGGACCCCGGGGTTGGCAATACCGCACGATTATACGGTTACCGGGGTGAACGGGGCCGACAAATCAGAATGGTGTTAGACCAAACCACTTTGCCGGGTGTTCAGTTGTTTGATTGATCCCGATTAAGGAGTTTTCGTGTTTTTAAAATGGAATCAAATGTTGGTAAGGGTCTTGTCGTCCGCCTTTTTTATCGCATTGATTGTAACCGGTATTTATACAGCCACCAAGCTGGAGTTTGACACGGATCTGTTTTTAACTGTCGAATTCAAACCCTCCATGGCGACACATGTAAAGATGTACTTTGATGAAGGTTCCGGGTTTTCTGAAGAGAACAGCGCCACATGCAAGGCGCGTTCCGGTCAAGAGTTCCAAACCCTGCGGTTTGCCTTGCCGGACGCTGCGATGAAGCGATTGCGCATGGATCCTTTTTCCGGAAGCCCTGGAGAATTCGCGATTCGCAGCATGAAAGTGGTGGGTTTATATGGTCAGGAAATTGACCGGATTCCCCTGGATGCCTTTCAACTGACTCACCATATGGATAGATTTTATTACCGAAAAGGCCATTGGGTCGGTGTGACGACTCCGGATGCGTTTGATCCGCAGATGATCATTGATAGCACCGGAAAATTATCGAAAGCAATGGAATATCCTTTCAGGATGAGAATTCAGCATGTTCTGGCCGCCAATGGGCGGCAGACGTTACTGCCGTTATTTGGAACGATCCTGCTTCTTGGTATCGCTGTCCTGGGGCTTAGGGACTGGTTTGGAAAAAAGTAAGGTCATGACAGCTTTGCCGATTGCCATTTCGGCTGAGCAAATCTCCAAGATCTATAAATTGTATCAGCGGCCGTCGGACCGCCTTAAAGAGGCCCTGATCCCATTTCGGAAACCCTATCACAGGGAGTTTGCCGCTTTACATGATGTTTCGCTGAAGATCAAAAAAGGTGAGACCGTAGGGATTATTGGACGCAATGGCAGTGGTAAGTCTACCTTGTTGCAAATAATCACCGGTGTGTTAAAACCCACAGCCGGAAGTGTTCAGGTCAATGGTCGTATTTCCGCTCTTCTGGAATTGGGGGCAGGATTTAACCCCGAATTTACCGGAAAACAGAATGTCTATACGAACGCGGCCATTTTAGGGCTTGGGAGAAAGGAAATTGACGCCATCTTTCCCAAAGTCGTCGATTTTGCTGAAATTGGCGAGTTCATTCGTCAACCGGTAAAGGTCTACTCCAGTGGTATGTATGTGCGGCTCGCTTTTGCGGTGGCAATCAATGTGGAGCCTGAAGTCTTGGTGATTGATGAGGCCCTGGCGGTGGGCGATACACTGTTTCAAGCCAAGTGCTTTGATAAATTCAGGGAATTTCAGGAAAAAGGGGTCACCATTCTCTTTGTTACCCATGCATTGGATATGATCACTTCGATCTGTTCATCCGCCTATTTGATGGAAAAAGGCTCCATTGCCGCCAGAGGAGATCCGAAAAAGGTGGTAGATGCCTATAACCGGCTGTTAGCTGATGATCTCGACGCTGTCGCCGGTCCGGTTGAAGTGCCGGATGACCGGTCAGGACCAGACAACGCCGCACAGGAACAGCGCTGGAAGGACGCATTCGAGACCCGCCATCCAGAGAGCCGCTATGGCAACGGAAAGGCCGAAATTGTCGATGCGGGCATATTTTCTCTATCCGGCAGGCCCGAAAAGGTGATAATGAAGGGTGAGTCTTACAGATTTCGCCTCAAGATCCGTTTTCATACGGCTGTGGAAAACCCCATTTATGCCTACACAATCAGGGATGTAAAGGGATTTGATATTGCCGGCAGCAACACGCTTTATCAGAAAATCAAAACCGGGGATGCAAAACCGGGGGATCAGTTTATCGTTACCTTTACGCAGAAAATGGTGTTGAACAAGGGTGGCTATCTGCTCTCATTGGGGTGCACCGGTTTTGAGGAGGGTAAATTTGTTGTGTACGAACGCCGCTATGATTATATGGCCTTTGAAGTGGTGTCTGACAAGCCGGGCGTTGGCTTTCTGGATATGGATCCATTCATCAATATTGAAAAAACTCAAACAGGGTAATCCAAATTATGACGTATTTCACCCGACTGGCAAAAATCAATCATCTTATACAAAAAAATGGCTTGTGGATGGTGAACCAGCCAACCCGGTTCGATTACTCGGATGGTGAAGACTCAGAGCTTTTTCTGAAACGGGTTATTTCCGAGGCCGAAGATATCTCTTCACAATCAGTGGAGCTGGAAACCTGTTATTCCAATTGGGATTGGGTGGCCGAGTATCATCTCTCTTACAAGCGCGCCAATCTATTACGAGGACTTGATCTGTCCGGTGTTGGAAATGCATTGGAGATTGGTTGCGGATGCGGCGCCATCACCCGTTATCTCGGTGAGCAGGGGATTTATCTTGACAGTATTGAAGGCGCGTATCGGCGGGCGGAAATTGCCCGTTTACGATGCCGGGACATGGATCATGTCTCTATTATTAACGCAAATTACAACGATCTCCAGCTTCCTGAAGCTGCCTACGACGCTATTTTTATTGTTGGTGTAATCGAGTATGCGGGAAGGTTTTTGCCTGGTGAAAAAAGTGACGAAGCGGCCGTCATGGCTATTCTCAAACAACTCCGGAACACGTTAAAAGAAGATGGTGTTTTAATTATCGCCATTGAAAATAAAAACGGGTTAAAATACTGGCTGGGCGCATCTGAGGATCATTATGGCCGGCCGTATGTCGGTTTGACCGATTATTGGGGCCTTTCGGGGACCAGGACGTACTCGTACGAAGAATGGTTCCGGCTGCTTCAGGAGTCCGGTATGGGTGCATGGCGTTTCCAATTTCCATTTCCCGATTATAAAATCCCTCAGGTTGTCGTGGATGAAAAATTTATCGATACAGATGAACATGCCTACTCGTTACTTTACCGTATTCGTTCCCGGGATTATCTTCACCCATGGCAATCAAAAGCCAATGAATTTACCCTATGGCGCGCGCTGCACCGATCAAATCGGTTAAAAGAGTTTGCCAATTCATTTTTGATTATCGCCGGACAGGATGCCGCTACCATTGATGCAGTGCTGCCTTTTGATTTCACCTACTTTTCCGTAGGATCACGCAAACCGCAATATAGAACAATAACATGTAAAGAGCATCATACGGGCCTGATCCACAAACGTTATCTTTCGGCCAATGAGACCAGCGGCCATGGAGAGTTGACTCATACAATATCCACGACGCCCTATGTCAAAGGGGCGCTGCTCTCAACTATCTGGTTAGAGGCGCTTTTGGCTTCGAATGTTGAACAGTTTTCAGATCTGCTTCTTTCTTACTACCGGTTTATCGAGCAACGGTCGGCAGATGATGCGAATGACAGCCTGCTGGATGCGTTACCGGCCAACATTGTGGTCGATTCCATGGGGCAATATCATATCATTGACCAGGAGTGGTCATCAGATAATCCCGTCACCCCTGAATATATTCTTTTTCGAGCACTGTTTTGGTTTGGTTATGACAACCAGGACCTGCTCAATCTTTTCTGTAGTTCAAAAAACCTGCACTCATTGAAAGATTTTGTGGCGTATGGCTTTGAAGCGCTCTCCATCTCCACAACAACCGTATTACCAGGATTCATCGCGCAAGAAGAGGCGCTTCAGTATAAAGTGTCCGGAAAAAGGAAGTTGAGAGCGATTGATCAATTAATTGCCATACCCTTTACATTTGCATTATATGAAGTCAGGCGCATGCGGTTATATTGGGCGGCGGATGGGCAATCTTTTACAGAGGTTCAAAGTTCTCAGGTGAACTATCGCTTCAGAGAGGGAAAATCGTCTATATACACCTGCTTTGCCTTTGACAAGCCGGTTGCCCGCATACGGTTAAGTCCCTTGGTTGCCCCCGGGGAGAAAAAGATAGTGTTGTTTCAAAAAATCACTCTGGTCCAAACAAATGGTGATGACTCGAAGCCGGCTGTTTTATTGCAGGCGCAATCCCCAAAAGAGATATCCAAACGCGCGCGATGGAATCAAATTATTGTTCCATTTTCAGAGCCGGAAGGCGCGTTTATTGTGAACGGTCCCGGCGGAGCTTTTTTTTTCCAGGTCCCCACTTCCGAACAGACCGGCGGAAAAGATTCAAAGGTGTTTGTCCTGGAACTGGTATTGATGAATGAGGTGAGCTTGAGAGATGCCGTCTATAGCGGACCCCGAAAACCGGACAATGTGTTACGATAAAATGAGACCTTTGCACTATACCATAGCCAAGGACCCGTTACATATTACGGTAGGTACCCGTCGCGTTGATTAAAAAAGCACCTCAGCATATTGCCTTTTTGCATATTCCCAAAGCCGGCGGAATGACATTACGCCATATCCTGAAGCGTCAATATGAAGCCGATGCGATTTTTGAAATCGGTGAGGATATCAACGGTGATATTGAACGGTTTCGAACGGCCCGGATCACAGAACGCCATCGAACCAAACTGCTCATGGGCCACATGACCTACGGACTGCATCGTTTTTTGCCCGGCGCCGTTACCTGTTTGACCATGTTACGCGACCCGGTGAGCCGGGTCTATTCGGAATATCGGTTTTTGAGTTCCAACGAGAACCATTCACTCTATTCCACTATCGCGCCGCTCACGTATCATCAATACCTGGAACTTGACCCGACACGACAGGCCGGCAATGGGCAGACCCGTTTGCTGAGCGGCAGTACGTACGGGAACCGTATCGGCGTTCCCGGAATTGAACCCATGAATGAGACGCACCTGAACCGGGCCCTGGATCATTTGAAACGCGACTACCCGTTGGTGGGTCTCCTGGAAAGGTTTGATGAAACCTTGATGCTTTGGAAAGAACAATGTAACTGGGGCTACCCGTTTTACGAGATAAAAAACATTTCCGAACGTCCTCCAAGAGCGCTGGATGCTTCTGAAATCGAGCACACCCGTTCCAAAAACCGGTTCGACCTGGTCCTTTACCAGGAGGCGCTCGAACTGTTTGATGCAAACTTGAAAAAGCAGTCCAACTCATTTCATTGGCGATTAAAGGCGTTTACACTGCTCAATAAAACATACCGGCAATTAAAGCACTATGGCCGGTAAAGTAAAACAAGAACGACAGACAGCACGCGAAAGGATCTGGCTCAGCCAGACGGATGTTCTATGGCAAATTTCTACTGGAAAGTCGAAACAAACATTCCCTCTGAAATCGAAACGGGTGTTTGCGCTGTTATCCCCATCAAAGGATACGGTTTCTTTTTGGACGGAGCCACCAGGGAAATCTCCCTTTGGGTGGACGGGGCAAAGGTACAAAATTTATCGATTCACGAACCCCGTAATGATGTCTTTCAATCCATCGCCACCTTAGACCGTAAAGGCTACAGTCAAATCTCCGGGTTTTGGGGGTTGCTGAAGATTCCGCAATTGTTGGCGGGTAAACACCTGGACCTTGAACTGGAAGCCATCCGGGAAGATGGCCTGCGGTTTCGAGCCATTGTCGGTTCCGTTCAAATTGTACGGCAACAGGCTGTTGAAAAAGTTCCTGTGGGAAAAGGGGTAGGGAATATGCCGCTGGTGGCCATCTGCATGACCACCTATAATCCCGGGGCGGCGCCTTTCAAGCGGCAGATCCAATCCATTATCAATCAAACCTATTCCAACTGGATTTGTATTGTCAATGACGATGGATCTGATTCGGAACATTTTAAGGATATTGCAAAAATTTGCGCCAAGGATTCGCGTTTTTACCTGTTTCGGAATGAAGCCAATCTCGGTTTTTACCGCAATTTTGAAACGGCCCTGAAAAGATCCCCTGATGATGCAGAATATATCGCTATGGCCGATCAGGATGATGAATGGTACCCCGAAAAAATAGAACGGTGTGTAGGCCGGTTTGACCCGGACACCCAACTGGTCTACTCCGACATGCGAATCGTCACCAACGAAGGGTGGGTGCTTTCCGATACCTACTGGGTGAATCGCAAAAATAATTATCGGGACATGGATGTCATTTTAATGGCCAATACGGTAACCGGAGCGGCATCGGTTTTCCGGCGCAGTTTGATTGAAAAAATCATTCCTTTTCCCGATCCCATCGGCGAAGCATATCACGACAACTGGATCGCGTTGAACGCACTGATGGAAGGTTCCATCGAATATGTGGATGAGCCCCTTTACAGCTATATCCAGTATCATGGGCAAGTGATCGGCCATTGCGATTTTGGTTTACTGACCGTCAAAAGGCGGTTTATGCGCTTGCGAACCTATGCCAGCGCCTATACGCGCGTTTTTGGCAAAAAGATGATTCAGGCCGGTCTGGATTTGAAATCTGTCAAACGCAATCTGATGCTCATCAAGGATTATTTTTTAATGGAAGGCCGTAAAAACTATCGGCTGCTTCAAGCGGTTTACCTGCTTGAATATCGACGCCTGCAACTCTTTTCGGAAACGCTTACGGCGAGGACGCAACCAAAAACGGATACGCAGCGTTTTGCGCTGAGTCTTTTTACAGGTAACATCGCTTCGGTGGGCAAACTGGTCCGGGCCCATATTAAAGTCCGCCGCAACCGCGACACCACCAACGATGCAGAGCTCCGGCTGATGGTATCTTACGTAGCCCATAGGATCAGCAAAAAGACGGCCTGGCGGTCCCGGGAACGCAATGTGGCCCTGTACTTGCGCCAAAACAGGGACGGTGAGCTGGGAATGAAGAATCAAATCGGGTTTTTAGTCCGGAAGACGGCGCCACTCAAAATCAAAATGGATCCGGCCGCGACACGCCAGATTAACATCCTGATCCCCACCATTGATATGAATATTCTTTTTGGCGGCTACCTTGGCAAATTAAACCTGGCCCGGCGGTTTGCCGCCTGTGGGTATTCCGTCCGCATCATTATCGTGGATAAATGCGACTTTGTACCCGTGGATATGGACGGCCTATTGTCCGACGCCTCACCATTGGCGGCGGAGTATTCCAAGATTACATTTCAGTACTGTTTTGACCGTGACCACGAGGTCGTGATGAACCCCGACGATATTGTGGTCGCCAGCACTTGGTGGACGGCCCATATCGCCCACGCAGCGGTCAGGAAATTACATGCGGATCATTTTATCTATTTTATCCAGGAATACGAATCCTTTACATTCCCCATGGGAACCTATGCCGCTTTAGCCGACGAATCCTACGGCTTTCCCCATTTTCCACTCTTTTCCTCCAAACTGCTGAAAGAGTATTTTGAGTTGAACCAATTGGGTGCTTATGCTGATGGAAAAGGAAAAGATTCAGAAAAAACGGCCATTTTTGAAAATGCCATCATCCCGTCTGATTTCAGTTCAAAAACATTGCAAAAGCGCGTTTATAAGCGGGTATTATTTTATGCCCGTCCGGAAGCCCATACATCCCGCAATATGTTCGAAACCGGCGTGTTGGCTTTAAAAGCGGCTGTTAAAAAGGAAATCTTTGATGATTCCTGGGAATTATGGGGCGCGGGCTCCGTCTCCGGAGAAATTCCGCTTGGGAAAGGTCAACGACTTAAAATGATCGGGAAGCTGAGCCTTGAAGCCTACCAACAAACATTGCCCCAGTTTGACCTGGGATTGAGCCTGATGTACACGCCCCATCCCAGCCTGGTGCCCATTGAGATGGCTGCCGCAGGTATGGTGGTTATTACCACCAATTGTTTGAACAAAACCGCTGAGAAAATGGCGTCCATCTCTCCGAACATTTTGGGTGTCGATGCATCGGTGGAAGCCATTACCGAGGGGCTGCGCACCGCCGTCAAGAAATGTGAGGATATCGAGGGCCGCCTGGCGGGAACCAACGTCAATTGGCCCAAATCCTGGGAGGAGAGTCTTCCTTCAGAATTGATTCACACAATGGTCGGGTGGTTTGATTAGAGAGCGGACCGGGTTACTTTATAAACATTCAGGCGGTGGATTTGGGATAACCACCCCGCCCTTCGGGCGCCCCTCCTTGAAAAGGAGGGGAGTTTTTTATTCTCCCATTCCCCGAATGGGAGAAAAACCACCGCCTTTAGGCGGTTGAGAATTCACTATACATACTGAGACCTTTGCAGGACATCTATTTGTTCACGTTCAAGGAAGGCCAAAAATGGAACCGGAGGAATATATTGAATATGTCGAGGATACCATTTTGATCCGGACGCCGAAATCGGACCAAAAGGGATCTTATGCAAAGGTCTCAACCTATGGCCGTCACCTGCGGTCATATATACAAACAGGAGATTTCGACAATGAAACCCGATGACAAAACGGTACTACTGGAACGTAAAATACGCTTCCTGGAGCGTCAAAAAAGCCAGATGGAAATTGCCAACCAAAAGGTTGAACACGAGCTTTGGCAACGCGAATTGCAGTTATTCGAATATCATACACACTCCGCGAATCAGCGCCAGGAGATTGATGCCTTATATAAACGCATCAAACGGATAGAAAATGCGACCTCCTTGAAGTTAGCGAGAAAAGCAAAAGAACAGATTGATAAAGTCCTGACATCGTTTCGGCCAAAGAGAGCGTCTTCTGTAAAGGAACCAACGTACCATTTTGATGCCAATTATCGCAGCTTACTACGAAAAGCCGATAAGCTGATAAAAAATGATCCCGCTTTGCAAAAACAGCTATGGCTATCACAATTGCCGTCAAAATCCAAACTGGTCGCATATCAAAAACAATTGGCCAACCGGAAAAAAACCATCAAGTTCAGTATACTGCTGCCGGTCTTTAATATTGACATGAAATGGTTGTACCAGGCGATTCAATCGGTATTGGAACAGCTTTATCAAAACTGGGAATTGTGCCTTGTTGATGATGGCTCAACCAATTCTCCCACTTTGTACACCTTGCGATATTTCGCCGACAGTGATTCGAGAATTAAAGTCCATTATCAAAAGGAAAATAGAGGCATCAGCGAAACTTCAAACCAGGCCCTGGCCATGAGCACAGGGGATTTTGTCACATTTTTGGATCATGATGACTGTCTGTCACCCAACGCCCTGCTTGAAGTGTACAAGGCCATTGACAAGGAAGGCGCCGATTTTGTCTACTCCGATGAAGCACTGGTCTCGCCGCACAACCAAATCGCCAATATTTTTTGTAAACCCGACTTCTCGCCTGATTTCCTGTTGTCGGTCAATTATATCAACCACTTGATGGTGATAAAAAAGGACTTGATCCTGCGATCGGGTGGGTTTCGAAAGGGGGTGGAGGGCGCACAGGATTATGATGTCGCCCTCAAGTGCTCGGAAATCGCCGCCAAAATCCACCACATCCCCAAAATACTCTATTTTTGGCGCATTTCAGGCGGCACCTTTAGCAGTACCGGCGTCAATAAAAAAAGAATTCATAACGCCGGCAGACAGGCCATTGAATATGCCCTGGAGCGAAGAAAAACCGATGCGACGGTTTATAAAGCCAAACGCATCTACAATTATTACGTCAAACGGAAGATTCATCCCAAACCAAAAGTATCCATTATCATCCCTTTCAGAGACAAATTTGAGCTGTTGGAACAGTGTCTCGAAGCGATTCTGTTTAATACCGATTATGAAGCATACGAGATTATCGGAATTAACAACAACAGTGAACGACCGGAAACGAAGGGAGGTATGCACTCGTTTGTTACATGGGACCCGCGGATTTCTTTTGTTGATTTCAACGGCCCCTTTAACTATTCGAAAATCAACAATTTGGGCGTCATGCAGGCGACAGGTGATCACATTGTGCTAATGAACAGCGATATCGAAGTGATCAGCAGCAACTGGCTGGAGGCCTTGCTGGAGCATTCCCAGCGAAAAGAGGTCGGCGCCGTGGGCGGAAAACTCTATTATCCGAACAACACCATTCAGCATGCCGGCGTTGTTCTCGGTATCGCGGGATTTGCCGGCCACAGCCATCGTCATGTACCCCGTGAAGCCGACGGATCCATGAATCGATTGGTAACCGTTCACAATGTTTCCGCTGTGACCGGCGCACTGCTGATGGTCAAAAAAGATCTCTACCATGAGGTGGGTGGACTTGATGAGGTTCATTTGAAGGTCGCTTTAAATGACGTCGATTTTTGTCTGAAACTGCGTGAAAAGGGCTATCTGAATGTTTTCACCCCGTATTGCGAAGCGTATCACCATGAATCCACGACCCGCGGCTACGATACGACCCTTGCCCAAAAGCGGATATTTGAAAAAGAGTGCAATTTCTTTCGACAAAAATGGAAGCGAATACTTGAAGCGGACCCATACTATAATGAAAATCTAACCTTGGAACGCGAAGATTTTTCAGTAAAAAACGCCGACGAGTTGCCAATAAGGGTAAAACCTATTTGTTCACCCGGCAATATGTGACATGTAGATATATGGCTTTTCGTAACAGGGTAAAATACAATTTGCCAATAGAACCAAGCTGGATATTGCTTTCAGCATGCCTCCTCTTATGTGGCGCCTATGTCTATTTTGACTATATCACTTTTAAAAAGTTATTTGTGTTTTCTGTAGGACCATCTGACACATTATACCAATTTTTCCCGTGGCTCTGTTTTTACTCGAAAAATGTGACCGATTTTTCCTTTCCGTTTTGGTCCTTTCAGTTCGAACTGGGAATGAACATCTATACATTCAGTATTAACCATAACCCTTTTGACCTTATATTGGCACTTACCGGCAAAAAAAACCTGATATATCTTATTCCATACATTGTTGTATTGAAAATGATTGTGGCAGGCCTCTTCTTTTATGCGTTTTTAAGAAAAATACATTTATCGCAAACAGTTGCTCTCATCTGTTCATTGGCATTCTCCTTTAGTGGCTACATGATTGTGAATGGGCATTGGCATCATTACCCCAATTATGCCGTATTTCTCGCGATTACCCTGTTTTGTTTCGAACGTTGGTTTCAAGATGGTCGCTGGTTTGCCCTTGTGCTCGTGATTGGGCTTTTACACTTAAAAGGAATATTGCAGCTCGCCCAGTTTGTACTCTTTTTTATTGTCTATATTCCTTTTCGGTGTTTCTTTGAATGCCAGGAGAAACCGGTCTATGCCGCCATTCGATCCCTGTTGGTTTTTTTCCTTCTCTTCGGGTTAGGCATTGGGATAAGTGCGTTTTATCTTTTACCCAATTTGGATATAATTACAGAGTCTGCCCGAAGTACTCATTCGATTAACCGGATAGGTGGCCTGGAAGGCTTTTTTCAAAATATACTCAGCGTCACCAGTATTACCCAGTTGAAACTCGTATTTTTACGCTACTTGTCGTCGGATATTCTGGGCTATTTCCATCACAGAGGTGAAGGTAATTACCTGGAGAGTGCTGCAGGATATATCGGGGTTTCATTATTATCAATTATCTCTGGTATTATCTGGGTACGGTCCCCTCGCAAGAAAATTGCTTTTATGACACTTTTGGCAATATGTTTGTCTTATTTTCTTTTTCAATCAATAAGGGTGGCTTTCAATCTGTTTGCCAGCCCTTCGTATAAATATGGTGTTCTTTATGTGTCGACGTTATTGATACTTGTGGCAGGATTCAGTCTTGACAATTTTTTCAACAGACCTGATGTTCGGAAACGATTTGCAACTTCAACAGCAGTTTTCATTTTTCTTGTATTGGGAGGTGTAAACTACCTGTCAAATTATTCTGAATACAGTTCGGTGATTGATTTTGACCTTGTACGGATGATTAACTTCACCCTGGTCGTATTCCTGTTAATCATACTAATCTATTCCTTTTATCCTTCCAGGCGGCTTCGTTATGCAATCGTCGTCTTTGTGGTCATTGAGATTGTAATTTTCTCTAAAATAACGATCAACACCGTACAGGAAGAGGGAAACCTTACACCTGAACATGTAAAGTCGGGAGAATGTTATTTTGATAAGGATTCAAATGCGGCAGTAGAATATTTGAAAAAAATGAACACCGGTTTTTTTCGTATCGCCAAGGATGATCACGCCTGCACCTTAAATGATTCTTTGGTGCAGGGGTATAATGGTACGACCGGTTATCTTGGTTTTGCTTCAAATGGTCTTGTGACCTTTTACAGTAAATTGGGTCTTTCAAGAAGAAGTCCTCGACTTACATCAATTCGGTACGGTTTTGAACGTAGCCCGTATCTCTTGTCATTGTTTTGTGTGAAGTACTACATAGCAGATGATCCGTTGGATTTTCCCGAAGGTTTTAAACTGATAAAACGCATAGGCGAGCGGTATGTCTATGAGAACCTGAATTATTTGCCTTTAGGGGTTGCCTTGCAACATCAAATACCCTTTAAAGAATTCAACATGAGACCCCCATTGTCACGCCATGCCCTACTTTTAAGGGGTTTTATCGGTGAAGAAAGAGATCAACAAATCGTCTCGCGGAGTAAGCTTGATCCTGTGGAGATCAAAAATATTACGGTAGCGTCTGCACAGGTCAATGAAATTATAGATGGGTTTGAAGCGAAGAATATAAAATTGATGGCATCCCGTTATAAGCATGGGTTTCATTATATCACCAAAAATGAGGAGCCGATAATTCGTTTTTCATTAAAGGAAAAGCGGTATATCAACGAAAATAGACACAACAGGCTGGAGATCAAACTTGATATTGAAAGCGACAGCGAGACCACCGGCAGGATGTTTTGGACGGAAAACCATTTCACGGAAAGTCCGTCATTTGAATTTCGAATAAAAAAAGGAAATCATAACTACTCGATCCCTTTGGGCAAAATAGCGTTACAGAAATTGAAGTTTGTTTTGGGGAATAAGGGTAATCAAGAAATTACAGTTAATAAGATCTCACTGCTGTCAAAACCAATTAATGGCGAAACGGTATATAAACGGGTGGTTGATTTATTTGATTATATTGAGTTTGATAATCTCAAGATCCTGGCGGCCAATGATACGCATGGATTTCACTATATGGCCAAGAATAAAGACCCCCAGATTATCTTACCACTGGATAAAGAAAAATATTTTAATGATCTCAAAATACATTTCAGGAATCTTACAATAGAATTCGATATTGAAAGCGATTCTGATACCATTGGCCAACTGTTTTGGACGAAAGACTACTTTACAGAGAAATCCTCGTCTATATTCCGTGTACAAAAGGGGCGTCATACACATACGATACCAATGGGAAAAGCTGCTATTACAAGTTTGAGAATTGATGTTGGAAATAAAGCGGGAGAAGAAATCAGTATCCATAAAGTGCAACTGTCGACAAAACGAATTGTTGGTATAAACTTGCAGGAAGCTGTTTCCAGGTTGCGGCCTAACAGCCTGAACATTACGAACTACTCAAGTGATCACCTGGAAGGTACGATTGAAACTGACATGACGAGGATGCTTTTTTTTGCCATACCTTATGATAAGGGATGGTCCGCCTGGTTGGATGGCAAGAAGCAACCGATAGAAAAAATAAATTTTGGTTTTATGGGGTTCGAAATTCCTCCTGGAGAACATACGGTCGAATTGCGATTTCGGCCCAGTTGGTTTTATGAAGGTATTTTTATATCGATAGTATCCCTTTTTATCGCCTTGTTGATACGTTTACGATTTCCGGTATTCAACATTTTGGCTTCTCAAAGGACAAATTGACGGGAGTTGTAGCGAATGAAAGCACAGGTGCTGCATATATGCGATAAGCTTGGCCGAAAAGGGTCTAGTGTCCACGGTGTATCCCGGTTATTTTCCTGGTGGTGGCCTCTGTTTGACAAGGAAAGGTTTGATCTCCATTTGGTTACCTTGCGGCGCGATGATGGCTCCCACAAGTTTTTACAGGAAAAAGGAATTGAGTTGTTGTCTCTTGACAAGAACAAGTTTGATCTTTTTGCCTATCGAGATATCGTTCACATCATCAATTCAAAAAAAATTGACCTACTGCATCTCCATGGCTATGGGGCCTCAAACATAGGAGTATTGGCGGCTCGTAAAACCAACATAAAGTGTATTGTCCATGAGCATTTTGTTGATCCGGCGTATCCCGTTTATCAGCATCCGTTTGATTACTTTCTTGGGCGCAACGTGGACAAGGGAATCGCTAACTGCCAATCGGTGAAAGCGTTTATGGTGAGTCAGCGCCATATCCCAAAGCATAAAATCGACGTGGTTTATAATGGCGTCCCCATAAAAGATTTTACCAGGTACAGTGAGAGTGCAATTGAGGCGGAAAAGAAACGATTGGGCATCCCTTCGGGAGTACCGGTCATTGCAACGATTGGCCGGCTGGATAAACAAAAAGGCAACCAATACTTTTTAGAGGCTGCGAAGATTATTTTGGAAACCGGGCGTACCGCCAGGTTTGTCCTGGCGGGTGATGGGCCACTGATGGAAAACTTGCAAGATACCTGCAGACAACTTCGCATCACGGATCATGTCCTTTTCACGGGCCACTATGAGAATATCCCCTTGTTGCAATCAATTACCGATATACAAGTATTTCCCTCGTTATGGGAAGGTACAACACTAACCATTTTTGAGGCCTTCGCTATCGGTATACCGGTGGTATCAACGGACGTAGATGGCTTGGGAGAGGTGGTGCAAAATAACAAAACCGGACTGGTTGTTCCTCCAAAGGATAGCCGGTCTTTGGCGGACCGGATATTGGAATTGATAAACAACCCCGACAAAGCCGGAAAAATTGGAGTGAATGCTCGCAAGGAGAGCAAAAAGTATGATATCGAGCAATGTGTTCGCAAAATGGAATCCATCTATGCAAGAATTTCAGGAAAGTGAATTCTCAGCCGCCTAAAGGCGAGGGTGTTTTTCCCATTCCCTGAACGGGACAAGAATATTACTACAGAATGTCCAAGGCTGTTTTTCCAAAAATACAATTAAAGCTCGTCTGTAAACTCCTCCTCGGTATTATTGTCTTATTGGCCGTCATCCGGACGATCAACATAGATGAAGTGGTTACGCTATTAAAAAATGCAAATTCTGTTTACTTGTTGCTTTGTGCGGCCCTGTTAAATGTTGACCGGTTTTTCATGGCCTTTAAATGGAGCTTGCTGCTCAAACGGGACAGACATCAAAATACCGGTTTTTTCCCTCTTGTTAAGGGTTACTATTTGTCAAGTATTGTCTCGCCGATCGTTCCTCCGACAGTCGGAGAGGATATTGTTCGTGGTGTTTCGGTGGTAAAAGAAGGATTTGACACGAAAAATGTCGTTTCATCCATATTTATGGAACGCTTTCTAGGGATTCTTGCAATGCTGATTTTGGCAGGAGTTACACTCTTTTTGCTAACTTTTCATTATCACCCTCAAACCGATGATTTCTTGTTTTTCAGCGTTATCGTGTTCATTGGTATATTGATTGTCGTAATTACCCTCTCCCTCTATTTCCCGGTTACCGGAACCATGCATTGGCCAAGTTTTTTACGGGGAGATGGCAGGCTTTCCACGTTTGTAAAAAAAACGTACTCCAGCTACCAGGAGTATCGGCACTCAAAAGCGCTACTTCTTAACTTTGTTTTGTTGTCCGTCGTAGAAAATTGTTTTGTCGTTCTTGGAGTCTACTGGATCGCGTTATCCATTGATACTGAAACCAATCTTGTTGACATGATGTTGACGGTCCCGGCCATCACGCTGTTTTCCAAGATACCCATTACAGTTGGGGGAATAGGGGTGCAGGAGGGTATCTTTGTAAAACTTTTATCGCTTGTTGGAATATTACCCTCGGAAGCATTTGCAATATCGGTTATCGGGCGCCTTGTTAATATCATTGCGGTTTTACCTGTTTTTCTGTTTTTTCTATTGCGGAAGTTGTAAGGGATCTCAAAAAACGGCGAAATAGTATGATCACAATGCGATATCGCGGGAATATGGGGAATCATATGTTCCGCTATTGCCTTGGTCGAATTTTGGCCGAACGTCTTGGGTACGATTATATTGCCCCGCCAATTAAAGGTTTTCAAAATACATTTACAAAATTGACCGGCCGACAAATTGACAGACCGGTGAAACGACTTGGTGGTTTTGCCGTAGATCTTGAGACCTTGATCGGCAAAATGCGTCTTACCCATCATAATATACGATGTGATGGTATATTTGAATATTACCCCATGCTTGAACCTTACAAGGACAAGATTAAGGATATCTGGCTTTTCCTGCCACAACCATACACCGGGAGAGATTTGAAAGATCTGGAGTTTTCCGTCAGGAAAAACGACCAATTGGTTCCCGTATCGATTCATGAAATTTCCAGTGATGATCTACTGATCAATTTTCGAATCGGCGACTTTCTTGAACCGAGAAACCAATGGAGAATGGTTGACTTCAACTATTTTGAAATAATTCTGTCTCAGGTTCAGTTCTCACGCCTATTTTTAACATCGGACAACATAGAGCACCCCATGTTGAAAAAGTTTGATAAATACAATGCGATTTATCAAACGAATGCAAATACATTCAGTACAATGAATCTTATCCGGCTGTTTAATAAAATAGCTATTTCACAAAGTACTTATAGCTGGTGGGCGGCATTTTTTTCAGATGCTGCGGAAATATATTTTCCATGGACCAGAAACGGCCCATGGTCTGAAAAAACCCGCAAGCGTATCGGTCTGGATCTTCGCGTTAATGAGGATCGCTATTATTACGTTGATGCCCATTCTAAAACAATTATTGGCAATTATGATCAAATGAAAAATATTTCAGATATCACTTTCCCCAGTGAGGCATTGATTCCAGGGATTTACCAGAATACTGTTCGGTATATAAATAGAAAAATGAGGCTACTACCAGGGTATTAGCTCGAATATTTCGCAAAAGATAGGAAAAGCGGTGGAAAGAGGACGAAATGCACAATACAGGGTAAGGAAATCCCTTCACATATTTGACGCGGGCAGTACTCTTTGTCGTGGATTGAGGGATTGGTTTGAGTTTTACAACAGTCAGCGGGTCTCAACAGGGTCTTGACGGTCAGACACCGGACTACAAACTTTTCATCAAAAACGAGGTCGTTATGCTAAAATATAGTCGAGACGGTATTATATTTCTGCTCCCTGTCTGGTTTGTTTTCGCCGGCCATGTTTTTCAAGTATGGGCGAATCAGGAAAAGACTCAAGAAGAGCTTATTCATATCACGTGGGCCGAACCATATAATCACGAACATGCTATTTTTTTTAGCTCGAAAAAGAAAGGGGAATGGTCTCAGCCAATAAAACTATCCAATAATGACAAGATAAATGTCACCCCTGCCGTTACAGTAGATTCAGAGGGTGTAACTTGGGTTGTGTGGGCGGCTGTAGAAACAGCCGGAATAGATTTGTACTATCAAACTTTTCAAAATAATATGTGGAGTCGGGAAACCAGAATCGAAACAACATTACGTTCTAATACCTCACCGACATTACTGGCAGACAATTCCGGTGTTCTCCGGTTAGCCTGGTCCGGGAATAATGGTGGCAATGATGAAATTTTTATTTCGCAGTGGATTGATGGAATGTTTGAAACGCCGATACAGATAACCAGCAATTCCGTGCCCGACATCTTACCCGTTTTACGTATGAATGAAGCAGGCAAAATGCCAAGGATAGAATGGTTTCAGCCGTGTGATTCAGGCAATTGCAGGTATTATTCAAGATGGACAGGCACAGTATGGAGTAAACCATTACCGGTTAATGCGAATGCCGGAGAGATGGTTGATAATTTTTCCATTTTGGAAATTGAGGAAAAAAGATCTCTCATCCCTGGTTTCGTGAAGACTCTACACCCCGTATCAATTTATACTGATGGGGATCGCATATAGTCATTTCCGTTACGCATTTATCCTAATAAAAATACTCAAAGCGCTGGTTATTTATGCAATTAATTCAGCATAAACGATTGATTTACGCAGCGGCGATATCCGCTATCATGCTTCTTCTGTTTGGCTATGACCCATGTAAACCTGTTATGGCGGCGGATATTGCGGCTTTTGGTGATAGTATTACAGAAGGAGTCGGGAGTGATACGGGAGGTTATCCTCCCAAGCTTCAGGACTTATTAAATAATATGGCAGATGAGGGGCATCTTGTGGATAACCATGGAAAGGCAGGTGAGGCAACTGCCTTGGGAAATGGTCGTATTCACTCTGTCCTTGAAAGTAAGCCGTATCAATACATATTAATTCTTGAAGGCACCAATGACATCTTCTTTGGCATCTCACTTGAATCAACCCAATATTATCTTGAAACAATGATAAATAAGGCGAGAAACCTATATAATGTTACTCCGCTAATTTCTAATTTAACGCCCGATACACGTCCAACGACACCTGCCAACCGTAAACGCATTGAGTCCACATATAACCCAATGATCGCCCAAATTGCTGAAAAGCTTGATGTTCCTTTAATAGACCTTCATAGTGCCGTTGTGCAAGATTGGAACGCATTAAGTGACGACCAGCTTCATCCCAACGATAAGGGGTATCAAATAATCGCGGAAACTTGGTTTGACCCATTACAAGCACTCATCCAAGAAGCAGAAGATCAAAACGGAGACGGCGGTTGTTTTATTAAAACCATTTGTCCATAGTTTCCCAAAATGCCTGTTCACCACTCCGAAGCCTTGAATAGACACCACAATACATTGATATTATTATCAAAATCGCACAAAAGGATCAGCAGCAGCCAACGTAAGCTGACGCAACCTGCAAATTGGCCGAGTGACTTCGACAGGGGCATCTTATATGAAAATTCTTATGATTTCTCCGCAACCTTTTTTCACTGAAAGGGGGACGCCAATTAATATAAGGGTAATGTGCCAGGTGCTTGGAAATGCCGGGCATCAAATTGACCTGATCGTATTTCCAACCGGAACAGATGTTGTGCTGCCCAATGTCAATGTTATTCGTGTCCCAAATGTTCTGAATGTAAAGAGAATACCCATCGGGCCCTCAATTATTAAATTGGTATTGGATTGTGTTTTATTGATGTACGCCGCGGTTTTTTGCCTCACTCGTCGATATGATGTTCTTCATGGTATTGAAGAAGGGGGCTGGATGGCTGTCTTTCTTGGGAGAATTATAAGGACGCCTTCCATTTACGACATGGACTCATGTGTTACCGATCAATTACAATATAGCCAATTTCTAAAGTCTTCAGCAATATTAAAAATAGTCGGAAAGCTGGAGAAAACAATTCTGCAGAATGCGTCATTGATTATTACAGTTTGCAACGCGCTTACCAAAACAGCTCATTCAATGACAGCAACACCTGTTGTACAAATTGAAGACATTGCCCTGCAGAATGTAACACCCGCCAAGAAAGAACATGTAAAAAGACTAATACGCAAATTCAGCTTTGACGAGAAGAAATATGTTGTTTATACAGGTAATCTTGAACTCTATCAGGGTATTGACATGTTGTTGGATTCCTGGGCCATTCTAAAGCAACAACATGATATCCATAAAATAGCAATGCTGATTATTGTTGGCGGGGGAGAGCGTGGTATTCAAAAATACTCTGAAACTGCCCATGATAAGAAGATTGCTGATTCGATCAGATGGGTCGGATCCCGTCCGTATCAGGAAATGGCATTGTGGATGGAAATGGCGGATATCCTTGTGTCGCCGCGACAGGAGGGAGAAAATACGCCCTTGAAAATCTACTCCTACATGGCATCTTCACGGCCCATCGTTGCAACCAACATCAAATCACACACACAGGTACTTGATGACTCAGTCGCCTTTCTGGCGGCGCCTGACCCCGTTTCCTTTGGCGGGGCCATCGTTCAATCGCTTACCGACACAATGCTTTCCAAAAAAAAGAGTCATAATGCAATGTTACTTAGCAACCGGAAATATTCTTATGCCGTATTCAGGAAAAAACTATTGTCCGCCTATGATGCCGTTGTAACAACATCATTTTGACGCAGAAATAACTAAATTACCATCGTCTGAAAGACGATGGGTTTGTGGTGCGTCAACATTATTTTAATGATCGGTCGGAAGGCCACCCCATTTATGGGGTGGTTGTTTACGCCGACTGGACGAAACCACCGGCTTTAGCCGGGGGTGATCCGTATCTACATACATACTGCTATCTAAAAGATGACCGTCTTACAGACGGTGGTTTCAACCTTATAACGGACGAATGAATCAACCGGAGATGTAAATGACATACAGATCGGAAGCCAACATTTTATCACTTGAGATAGGGATCGCATTAATTTCCTTTGCCGCCTTGTTGGCGGAACTGTCTCTGATAAGAGTTATGGATGTGATACTCGCCCCAGGTACAGGCTATATGGTTCTTACTTCAGCAATGTTTGCGCTGGGCCTTGGAGGGATTTACCTCTACTTTTTTCCAGCACGAAACCGGATGATTGCCAAAAGAATAGGAGTTTTAACCCTTGTTTTCTCAATCATGGTGTTGCTCTTAATTCCGCTGTTTAATATCATACCGTTCAGCACTGATATCACGGATAAAAATAAAATCATGCAGATATTTGCCTGGTCAGGCATGTATTTGTCACTGATTATTCCATTTTTAATGGTAGGCCTTGTTTTGGCGCAGACGTTTCTCAGCTTTTCGTCAGAAATAAACAGATTATACTTTTATGATCTGTTTGGCGCCGGGTTGGCTTGCTTGGTTTTTATTCCGCTGGTTCCCATATATGGTCCCGGCGGTATCTTGTTTGTATCATCCTCTGCCGGTTTGTTGGCGTCCTTTTGTTTTTATCGTCCGAACACCCTTTTGCGTTATATAACCCCAATTTTAGGGATTTTGGTTTTATCAATACCATTAGTTGGTGAAGGCTATATAGAATTTCGAGGTCATTCAAACAAGCGTAATAACGATGTTCATATCCAGGATGGTAAGCGTGTCCACGTGAAGTGGGACCCGGTTTCTAAACTGGACGTTTTTAAAGATGTCCGGCCAGATGTGCTCTTCTTTTCCATTGATGGCGGGCAACAAGGCTCCTGGTTAGCGAAATTCAATGGAAATTTGAATTCAGTCAAGCACAAGAAAGATGATGGCCGGTTCTATAATGGTAGGGGGTCCGCTATTCATTATCTGCTCTGGAAAAAAGGAATAAGACCGGAAGTGCTTTTTATTGGGTCTTCAGCAGGTGGAGATATCATGAGAGCCATCGCATTTGACGCAAAGCATGTAGATGCAGTTGAACTGGTTGGCGCCATTGTCAATGCTGAACGTGATAAATTTCGCCAATATGGTGGTGGATGGTACTCTCACCCTGACGTGACGGCTATCATTGGTGAAGGGCGGACCTATTTGAGATCCTCGAAAAAGAAATACGATATTATCCAGATGCATTCCTCCCATACAAGTTCAAGTGTAGAGTCGGGATCAGGCGCTGTTCAAACGGTCTATCTACAGACTGTTGAGGCCTATATGGAGTATTTTCAGCACTTGACCGAGAATGGCGGATTACAGATTAACCATCATATATATCCCAGAATGTTAACAACGGCAGCACAGGCGTGGAATCGGCTGGGGAAGAAAGAGTTCTGGAAACATGTGCTTGTCATGGATACCCTGCGTTATTTTGATACGCTGCCGACAATGATCATCAAGATGAAACCATGGATCCAGGAAGAAGTCACATTGGTCAGGGAGTACATGAATAGAAAGAAAAAGCGTATAGTAGAACGGCCGAGCCCACATCATCCGACAAGGAAGATTTTCGGAAGCAATGTTTATTCAACAATGATAAAGCCCCAAAAAGATAAAATAGCCGGTGTGGAATTGATGATTGGAACACATCGTCAGAATGGCCTTCCCTACGATATCCAAATCACCCTGAAAAATGAAAGCCATCAGGTCATCGGTTATACTGAAATTGAGGGAGCATCAGTAAAGGACAATGATATTGCCATGGCCTCATTTAATCCTGTGGAGGGTGTAAAGGGCAGGAATTACACTTTGGAGATTGCAGCCCCCAAGGCAACGCGAGAAAGTGGTTTCTCTGTTTGGCTTTCCAGCTCAAATCAGCCGGTTATAAATACCATTCCACGATCATATCGTCCCAAGCACTATGTTGTTTTTAATCCGATTGATGTAAAGGATAATCTGGTTCCCAACAATCTGCTGTCATCCCCATTCCCGACTGAGATGACCAAAAACCTCCCGTGGAATGTTACGCCGGTGACAGACAAATCACCATACTTCTCAATGATTCGCAAGCACAATCATTATATTCAACCGGAAAAGGAGAATATGATCGACAGAAACACCGCCCATCTGCTCAATAATCGGTTAAGAGACGGGGTCCCCGGTGACTGGTTGCATCTTTTTGTCACGGCTACTGTATCTGTTTTTTTTGCATTCATTTTTATTGTTTTGCCGTTGGTCGGTACAAACATTAAAAAGAATACCTGGAGGGGCATGTGGCGGGACATTGTCTATTTTTCCACCCTTGGTCTGGGCTTTATACTAGTTGAAGTTGTATTTATTCAACTTTTTAAGAAACTGATCGGTTATCCAACCCATACGTTTGTCATAGTGATCTGCTCTTTATTGCTTAGTGCGGGGGCTGGGAGCGCATTTTCCAAACGTGCCATCAAGTTGGTAAAGGGGAAAACGTATATCATCTTTGGCGCCATCATCGGTTATGGCTTTTTGTTTTTAGTATTCTATGAAGCTATTTTTCATGCAGGCCTGGGTTTGCCTCTGGCAGGTAGAATTATGGTGGCAATTGCCCTGATTATTCCATTGGGTTTTTTCCTGGGGATGCCATTCCCGTTAGGGATTCTAAATCTTTCGGTTCATAACGATCGAGCGATTCCCTGGGCCTGGGCAATCAATGGTTTCTTTACCGTTGTTGGGGGACTGCTGGCAATCTTATTGTCTTTAGCAATGAATTTTATAGTTGTTTTGGTTTGTGCGTGGATTATATATGGGATAGCCTTAGCGGTATCACGGCCTTATAATGTGAAACCGGTGTTTTGATAAGTCCGTCGTCCCTGAAATAGCATCTAATATCAATATTAGACCCATTTCAGGAGGGCAGGCCAAGGGAGGTCGTAACCTTCAATCGGACGAATAAAGCAGATGATAAAGGGTAAAATACTGATTACAGGCGGTCTGGGTTTTCTTGGCTCTCATATTACCAGACATCTTGATCGTCTGGGGGCAAATGTATCGATATTTGCCCGTCCAACATCCCCGGAAACAATTTTTCCCAACCAGGTCCCCATTATCCGGGGCGATATCCGCGATGAAAAAATGGTGCAAAAAGCGATACAAGGGGCTTCACATGTGATCCACTTGATATCGAATTTCCGCAAAGGCGGTTCGGATAAAAATGAAGCATATGATATCAATGTGATCGGAACCCAACATGTGTTGGCTGCCTGCCGGAAATTTTCGGTGAAACGTCTCGTCCATTGCAGTACAATCGGTGTTCATGGGAATGTTAGAGAAATTCCGGCCAATGAAGAGACGCCATACAACCCCGGTGATCTTTATCAATCTACAAAGCTTGAAGCTGAAAAACGCGTATGGGAAGTATATAGAAACAAGAATCTGCCAATATCAGTAATTCGCCCGATCTCCATGTTTGGGCCTGGTGATTTCAGGATGTTGAAGTTATTCAGGATGATTAAAAAGCGACGGTTTGTTATTATTGGAGACGGGACACCATTTTTTCAACCGGCATATATCGACGATGTTGTAAACGGTTTTTTGCTTGCCCTTCAAAAGAAAGAAGCCATTGGGGAAGCATTCATTATTGGTGGTCATGAATACGTCCGGCTTAATACATTGTTCGAAATGATAGCTGAGGCGTTAGATGTGCCGCCTCCGAGAGTTCGAATTCCACTCAAACCGGTATTATCTCTATCTGTTATTTGCGAAAAGGTCTGTACACCGCTCGGTATGGAACCACCGATACACCGTCGACGCGTCAGTTTTTTTCAAAACAATAGGGCGTTTACAATTGATAAGGCGCGGAATCTTTTAGGATTCGATCCCAAAACGTCCTTAAAAGAAGGAATTCGTAAAACCATTGAATGGTACCGGAAGGAAGGACTGATGTAAAGAATGAAACCCAATCAACTACAACCTGAAAAGGTCTGGATTCCTGCCGCTAACGGAAACGCATCGACTCAATTGCAAGGGGCGCTGACTTCAAAAAAAAAGTCTGCTTCAGAAAAATATGCCGAAATTGTGATCGGTAAATTTCACTTCGGGAAACTGGTTAAATACGAAATATTGACAACGCTGTTAGCGCCACTTCCCGGTGCCATAGGTTTTTTTTTACGGAAATTGTTTTACTCAAAACTGTTGGGAGAAATAGGTCGCAACTCAGTCATTGGGAAGTCTGTCACTTTACGGCATCCGCATAAAATAAAAATCGGGCAAAATGTTATTATAGATGACTATGTTGTTCTGGATGCAAAGGGGGATGAGAACCTGGGAATTGTTATCGGCGATGACGTTATTATCGGGCGCGGAACCGTCATTAGTTGTAAAAATGGAAACATCTATATTGGCAATCGTACCAATATAGCCATGCAATGTTTTATTCAGTCGGCGAAAGAGGTGTTTATCGGGAAGAATGTTTTATTTTCTGCGTACGTGTATCTGATCGGAGGAGGTGATCATGAAACGTATCGTACCGATATCCCCATCATCTCCCAGGGACAAGTGGTTCGCGGTATACATATTCAGGATAACTGTCTCATCGGCGCCGGCGCAAAGATTCAGGATGGTGTTGTCATTGGAAGAGATTCAATTATCGGCACTGGCTCCGTCGTTCTGAAATCTGTGCCCGAATTTTTCGTCTCAGCAGGTGTTCCTGCCAAAAATATCCGACCCCGAGAGATGAATCATGACGAAACGTAAATTCTCAACCGCCTATAGGCATATCCATTGATCAAGCCTCATTTGCCCCGGTATATGCCCCTTAATCTGATATCCGTTGTGAAGCTGATCGAAGATCCGGATGCGGTAGTTCCACACGTCCGGGTCTGTGAGGGGCGAGGAGGAAGACCTTTTATACAGAACTCGGACCCCAAAAGGAGCATATATTGGATTTATCTGTCGTGATACCCGTTTACAATGAGGCGGAGAACCTACCATTATTGCACGAAGAACTAGAAGAATCCATTCGCAAATTGCCTTTGAAGCATGAAATCATCTATGTTGATGATGGCAGCACTGATAATAGTTTCAACGTGTTGAAAGATATTTTTAATAATTGTGAAAGTGGTTGTGTTCATGTTATTCGTTTTAGGAAAAATTATGGTCAAACGGCTGCTATTTCGGCAGGTTTTGATCACGTCCATGGCAATATTATTATTACCATGGATGCTGATTTGCAAAATGATCCGCATGACATACCTCTGCTATTGGAGAAAATTAACGAAGGGTATGATCTGGTTAATGGATGGCGGCATGATCGAAAAGACACGTTTCTGAATCGACGATTACCATCTATAATTGCAAATAAAACAATTTCATTTATCACCAATATAAAGTTGCATGATTATGGTTGCACGTTTAAAGCATTTCAAAAGGACGTTGTGAAAAACATTAAACTGTATGGTGAAATGCACCGTTTCATCCCTGCAATTGCCAGCTATTATGGGGTTTCGATTGCAGAAGTAAAAGTGAATCATCGACCGCGCAAATATGGAAAAACAAAGTATGGGCTTTCGCGAACATTAAAAGTTGTTTTGGACCTGATTACCGTGAAGTTCCTATTAAGTTACTCCACTCGGCCGATACAGGTATTTGGACGCCTTGGTATTTATTGCGGAATGACCGGACTAGGGGTCACATTATATTTGGTTTTTATGCGACAATTCTATGGCATACCCATGGGAAACCGACCCATACTTCAATTTGCCATCCTGCTTATCTTTATCGGTTTGCAATTTATTTCTTTAGGCCTTATCGCAGAACTTCAATCACGAACCTATCATGAAGCGCAGCAAAAACCGATTTATTCAATTAAAAAAATATTAACCCGTGAATAATGTTACTTCTTGACACACATGTCCACCTGTATCAGCCACAAGATCTTACGCATTTGCTGGATGCAGCCCATGCAAATTTCAAACAGACAGCCCGATATTTTGGAAAAGAGAAACCAGGTTTTGATGGTGTATTGTGCCTGACCCAAACAGCCCGATGTCTTTCCTTTGAACAAATAGTGGATAGAATTTGTAGCAGCAACATGATTTCCAATTCACCATCCGGTTGGAAGCCGGGCATTACAAAGGAAAAAACTTCTGTCGCAATGAGCGTTGTCACCGAAACAACCAACCGCTCCCATATTTTCTTAATAAAAGGACAACAAATCGTATCTGCCGAGAGACTGGAAGTGTTGTCAATAGCCAATCATGAAAAAATAACAGACGGCATGTCTTTTAATGAGACATTACGTGCGATTTTGGAATCAGGTGGTATTCCGATTATTCCCTGGGGAGTTGGGAAATGGTTTGGCAGACGGGGGAGAATCGTCAAAAAAAGTATACAGGCAAACTCCAGGGGGGGGATTTTTCTTGGGGATAATTCGGCCCGACCGAAAATTTGGAATAACGTTACTCTTTTTACCCTTGCACGAGAAAATGGGATAGACATTTTGAATGGGAGTGATTCATTATGTTTCTCTTCAGAGATCAACAAGGCAGGTAGTTTCGGAGTTGTTTTTCCTGATGCACACATTGATTCGTGTTACCCGGCCGCCGAGATAAAGCAATTGCTTTGGAATAGGAGCCTGCCCTGGAAAAACTATGGTGTTCCGGAATCATTTATGACATTTGTTATTAACCAAATTAAACTAAATTTATTTCGGATCAGTAATGTCCGGCCAGGTTTTTGCGTGTAGGCATTGTGTTTTCTGTTCTTTTAGATAATGAGACCCGCCAGGATAATAACAAGTCGCCGCAAATATTTTTCCTTATTTGCCAAGATTGATTCTACTTTTTCACCATCTGTTTTGTACGCTGTTCATGCAATAACCGAACCGGGCATTACTGAGGAAGAAAGCATAAATGAAAAGAGACCTGTCAAAGCTGGCCCAAAATGATTTTGATATAGCAGTTATAGGGGGTGGGATTTATGGAGCAGTTATCACTTATGAATTGGCTCGTATTGGGTATAAGGCCGCTATTATTGATAAAAATGATTTTTCTGCAGCTACTTCTGCTAATAGCTTTAAAATCATTCATGGCGGAATCAGATACTTGCAAGATTTTGATATAAAACGAATGCGGGAATTCATTTATTCAAGGCGTTATTTTTTATCTGAGGCGCCTGAATTGGTAGAAGTACTGCCTTGTGCCATGCTCGTACAGAAACAATCAAAATTAAAGCCTTTTATGTATCGGGTCGGACTATCCATAAACGATCTTATTGCTTGGGACCGCAATAGCGGATTGCCAAAGGAAAAAACAATCCCAAAGAGTCGATTTTTGAATATTGGAGATATAGCGAGGTTTGTGCCCGGCATTGAAAGTGATAATTATTCCGGCACTATTTACTGGTATGATGCAGTCGCCTTGGATTCCGAACGGCTTGTTTTACATTTTATCCAAAAGGCGGTATCCCATGGAGCCATCGCTGCAAATTATGTCAAATTTCAAGAATTACATATAAAACATAATCATGTGGTCGGAATAAAAGCTCATTGCCAGGTATCGAACAAGGCATTTCATATCCGAGCAAAAACGGTAATCAATTGCACTGGTCCATGGGTTTCCGATATAGCGCGCACCTATTCGTCAAGCCCGCAACCCAAGGCTGAGTATGCGTTAGCCATGAATTTAGTGGTTGAACCATTTTTGTCCGAATCATTTGCAGTAAGTATTGAAGGGCAGGGGGGGTATCGAAAATCAGGTTCTATAATGAACAAAAAGAAACGCCAACTCTTTTTTGTTCCGTGGCATGGGAAAACAATGGTTGGCACATATTATCGAAAATATAAAGGGGTCGCAAATGACTTGTCAATATCTAAAGATGATATTAGCACATTTGTTCATCAAATCCATGCTGTATATCCGGCGGCCAATATCACTCCTGATAAAATATGTTTTTATCATAAGGGATTGGTGCCAATACGCCAACTCGGCAAAGGAAACAGTTCGAATTTCACATTAATAAAACATACGAAAATAGTAAATCATGAGGAAAATGGAGGCCCAAAAGGATTCATTTCCGTTGATAGTAGTAAATACACTACTGCCGCCATCACAGCTAAAAAACTGATAAAACACCTTGCAAAGAAACATCCGATCCCTCAAACAAGGAAGCAGGCAACAAAAACAAATTGTTATTCATTGGATAAGCCCATCTCCTCTAATCAAACCATTTTAGGGGTGAATGAAATCAGACGATTAATACGTCAGGAAATGACTTTGACATTAGGCGATATTATTTTCAGAAGAACAAATTTGGGATCACTATGCAACCGGTCAGACGGCTTGTGGGAATTCGTCGCCAGGGTAATGGGGAAGGAACTGAAGTGGGATGAATCCAGAATTGTTCAAGAGATTGAATCTGTAAGGAAGTACTTTCTGCCCATTAAAGAATTGAACCCGGATCTTGCATGACAAGCATGAGCGTCTTGTAAAAAGTCCGATTTCTGCATTTTATCTGCTGTAACCCCTTGAAATTATTAATAGCGATTTGGCCATTGTCGACTTTTTAGCAGGCCCATACCGATGGCAAAGAGGTTTTTAACCTTTTTCGCGATAAGATCCCTTTTCAGTCACGGATTTTGGTCTCAACGATCACCATCATTATCATTAACTGGAACCAAAGCGATCTATTGATTGATTGTTTACGTTCCCTTAAACTTCAATCAAATTCCGCCGATCGAATTACAGTGGTGGACAATGGCTCCAGCGACGGTTCTGTCGAGAAGGTAACCGTGCAATTTCCCGAAGTGCAGCTTATCGCGCTGGATCGAAATACGGGTTTTGCCGCCGCCAATAATATTGCCGTGGCAAAGTGCCGCTCCAGGTATGTGGCTCTTATCAATAACGATGCCATTGCTGAGCCGGACTGGTTAGAAAATCTGGTAGGCCCAATGGAAGCCCGCCCCGAGGTCGGGATGGCCGCATCAAAAATGGTGTATGACCATGACCCTACGACCATTGACCGCGTCGGCGACAGCTACTCCATCATGGGTGCGGGGGTTTTACGGGGGAGGGGCGCCCCTGCCAACTTGTTTTCAAAACAGGAAAAGATTTTCGGCGCCTGCGCCGGGGCCGCCGTTTATCGCAAAGAGATGCTGGACAGAATTGGTCTTTTTGATGAGGATTTTTTTCTGATCAACGAAGATGTCGATCTAAGTTTTCGAGCCCAATTGGCCGGGTATCAATGTCTTTTTGTGCCTGAAGCAATTGTTCGGCATAAAGCATCGCAAACCATTGGGCGCGATTCGGACACATCGGTTTACTATGGTCATCGTAACCTGGAATGGGTTTATCTTAAAAATATGCCGATGCCTTTGATTCTGGCCACCTTGATTCCCCATATGATCTATATTTTACTGTCCGGGGCCTACTTTCTTTCCATCGGCAAAGGCCGAATCTATATGCAAGCCAAATTAGATGCCCTGAAGTCACTCAAACAGGTGCTGGCCAAGCGACGCGTCATCCAACGGGACCGGAGAGTTTCACTGTTATATCTGTGGAAATTACTTACCTTTGAAAACCCCGTCAGACGACTTGCCGCGCGAAGATAATATGGGCCAAATCGATATTATTATCGCCAATTATGAAAGCACTCCTCTGGCGATCAATTGTATTGGCTCTATCTGTCAACAAATAGAAACAAGCCATGTTGCCATTTGGGTGATTGACAATGGCTCCTCGGATGAACCGGAACAAATCAAAGTAAAATTCCCCGGGATTCACCTGCATCTGAACAAAAAAAACCTTGGCTTTGCCGCCGCTGTCAATCAAGGCATCGTCAAGGGGAAGGCTCCGTATATTGTTTTAATCAATCCTGATGCCGTCATGAATACCGGTCTGTTTGATCAAACCATCCAATATCTTGATGACAATCCGGCTGTAGGCATTTTAGGCCCCCGTATTTTAGAGTCTGACGGCTCCATTCAAGCATCGGCCCGGTCATTTCCAACGCCCTTGACGGCGTTATTTGGCCGCCGGTCCCTGTTAAGCCGCCTTTTTCCCAAGAACCGGTTTACCAAGGCCAACCTTTTGGCCGATGCGATTGTTGATAAAAACGTACCGACGGCTGTGGACTGGGTATCCGGAGCTTGTATGGTGATTAGACGCAAAGCCGTGGAAGATGTGGGACTCCTGGATAGTGACTTCTTCATGTACTGGGAAGATGCCGACTGGTGCCGCCGGATGTGGAACAGGGGCTGGAAAGTCGTTTACTACCCGAACAGTTCGGTGACCCATTCGACTGGTGAAAGCAGCCGGAAAAATCATTTGCATGCATCGCTGGCATTTCATCAAAGCGTCTATCGTTTATATCGAAAACATTACCCGCAAACTGCAAAATTTTTGTGGCCGGTAGTCGCCGGGGCGCTTGGTTTCAGGTTTGTCATGGTTACAGGGGTTCGCTTTATACAAAGATTTGTCGATTTGTTTTAACGGGAGCGATTGTGAACAGGGTGATTGAAACGCTGATCCGGAAAGGGGTTCGTATGCCAAACCCCAGGGCCGTTGAGGTCGGTCCGGAGGTCCATCCCGATCAGATTTCCGCCCGAAATGTTACGATTCACACGGGATGTAAACTCTATGGAGAGCAAACCTGGATATTGGACGATGTCACGTTAGGCAAAGAAGCGCCTGCCACCGTAATCAACTGCCAGGTTGGACCCCAGGTTCAGCTTTGGGGCGGTTTTTTTGAGAATGCCACTTTTTTAGAAGGCGCCTCCTTCGGTTCCGGTGCTCATGTGCGTGGGGGGACCATCCTGGAAGAGCAGGCCAGTTGTGCTCATACGGTGGGGCTCAAACAGACGATTCTTTTCCCCTTTGTGACGCTGGGGAGTCTGATCAACTTTTGTGACTGCTTTATGGCCGGCGGCACCGGCCCCAAAAATCACAGCGAGGTGGGCAGCGCCTATATCCATTTTAATTTTTCAGCCAATCAGGACAAAGCCACCGCGTCGTTATTGGGAGATGTTCCCCAAGGCGTGATGCTCGATCAGCCACCGATCTTTTTGGGCGGGCAGGGCGGTCTGGTGGGCCCCTCGCGGATAAATTTCGGTAACGTCATTGCAGCGGGTTCAATCTGCAGGAGAGATATCCCCGCATCGGGCAAGCTGATTCTGGAAAGTAGGGGCAGTAGCGGCGCCTTAGACTTTCATACAGGTGTGTACACCAAGTTGAAACGACTGGCGACGAATAACGTCGTCTATCTGGCCAACATGCTGGCATTACGGCAATGGTATTTGCATATCCGGCCGCTTTTTGTGGGGCGAAAGTTTCCTCAACCTTTGTGCGACGGTCTCCAACAGCAAATTGAGAGGGTGATTGCCGAGCGCACGGCGCGATTGAATCAATTGATTAATAAAGCAAAAGTTTCTCTGGAGTACTTTGCCGCGCAATCAAAGAGAGCAACGTCACAAATAAAAGTTCACAAGACGCTTATTGAAAATCAAAAAACATTGATGGATCTGTTTCACCAGGTTTCCCATCAGACCTTTTTAGGCGAAGAGAAGTTGTATGATCGTTTCCAGGCAGATATGAGCCGCTTGCCGACACAAGATTCCGGCTATATTGAAACAATTCAGGCAATCAGCAAAGAGACCAGAAGCGCTGGAACCCGGTGGTTACATTCCGTTGTTGATGAGGTTGTCGAAACGGCGGCCGGAATTATTCCGGGGGTGCTTTCATGAATTTTGGTATTATCAAAATAACAAACATTTGCACAAAGATCGGTACATGAAACTATTCGGCACCGACGGTATCCGGGGTAAAGTGGGAGAATATCCCCTAACGCCCGATATGATCAGCCATATTGGCGATTGCGTGGCTCTGTTTCTTACAAAAAAAAAGAGTCCTGTGCAAACGATCCCTGTACATATATTTGTTGGGCGTGACACCCGCATTTCCGGTAAAAAGATATTGGATGATCTTAGGGTAGGGTTGGGCGGTTGGGTGCATATCATGGATGCCGGAATCCTGCCGACTCCGGCAATTGCCTTTTTAAACCGACGAAGCGCCGATGACGCTGGTATTATGATCACCGCCTCGCACAATCCATATTACGATAACGGCATCAAGTTTTTTGACGAAAATGGTTTCAAATTCAGCCTTCAGGAAGAAGCGGAAATCGAAGCCTTGATTGCCAAATTTACACCTCGCTATTTCGAATCACCGGATAAAACAAATTGGATGGAATCCGATTATTTTGAATATTTAGAAGATGTTTACGTTGACTTTCTGATTGATTCATGCCCCTTTCAAAAAGATCCTTCCAATCTGAAAATTGTGGTGGATTGCGCCAACGGAGCGACGTTTCGAGTGGCTCCCAAGCTATTTAAGCGGTTCAGGATGACACCGGTTTTGATCAACATCCATCCAAACGGGAAAAATATCAACGAAAATTGCGGGTCCGAACATCCTCAAGGGCTCATTCAAAAGGTGCTGGAAGAAAAAGCGGATGCCGGATTTGCCCTGGACGGCGACGGCGACCGGCTGGTGGCCGTGGATGAGACGGGAACGGTGTTAACCGGTGATCAGATCATTGCCAGCCTCGCGCTGGATGTAAAGTATCGCGGCAAATTAAAACCGCCCACGGTGGTCACAACGGTGATGAGCAACATGGGGCTGCGAATGGTGCTTGCCAAAAACAGTATCACCCATGTTGAAGCCGATGTGGGCGACCGCAATGTGGTCATGGCCATGCGAAAAGCGGGCGCCCTCTTGGGCGGCGAAGATTCCGGTCATATCATCTTTTTGGATCAGCACACCACGGGCGACGGCCTTTTTACCATGCTGCGCTTGATGGCGGTGATGGCCAATTGCAATAAAAAGCTCTCTGAACTGCGCGCCGAAACGAGGGTATTCCCCCAGATTCTGCTCAACGTCCCGGTCACATCGAAACCAGCGCTTGAAACCGTTGCTCCCATCAGCACCGCTATTACCGCGGTGGAACAGGCATTGAAGGGAGAGGGCAGGGTGCTGGTGCGCTATTCAGGCACGCAGCCGCTCTGCCGGGTGATGGTGGAAGGGGTTTCCGATGACGCAATTCGACCGTATGCCCATCAAATTGCCGCAACTATTGAAAAAGAGTTAGGGTAGGGGAAAAGCAGCTTTTTCCCTATCCATTGGCCATCGGGCAAACGCCGCTTGTAACTCGCTTTTAAAAGGAAAGGTTGGAGCACTGCGCTATTCAGCTTAAAAACAAGCAGCCTTTTGCCGCCTTGACGGTTCTTCAGGATTAATCCCGTCCGCCGCCGAATATCCTCAGCATAAAAAGAAACATGTTGATAAAGTCGAGATAGAGGGCCAAGGCGCCCAAAATAGCGCCCTTGCGTACGGCCCCTGCGGAGACATCGGCCGGCTGTGTGAGCGCCATATTTTTTATCTTCTGAGTATCGTAAGCAGTTAATCCCACAAACACCAACACCCCGATATAACTGATGATCATGCTCATGGCGGAGCTTTTGATAAAGAGATTGACGATCGAGGCGATGATGATGCCGATAAGACCCATAAAGAAAAATGAGCCCATCCCGGTAAGATCGCGCTTGGTGACCCAGCCGTAAATGCTGCAGGCGGCAAAGGTGGCTGCGCAGATGAAAAAGGTCGAAGTGATGGTCGTGGCCGCATAAAGGATGAAAATGCACGAAAGGGTCAGTCCGTTCAAGGCGGCGTAAAATAGAAAGAAGCCGGTGGCTGTTGACGGCTGCAGCTTGCCAATACGGGCGCTGATCATAAACACCAGCGCCAATTCACCGATCAACAACCCCATCAGCAGGAGAGGGTTGCCGAAAAGGAGCCGCATTATCGTCTCATTGCCCGATGTGTAGTAGGCGATCAGGCCGGTGAGGGCCAAACCGATACCCATCCAGTTGTAAACAGAGCGAACAAAGGCGTTCACCCGGATTTGGGTTTGGGTGCGTTCTGAAATGGCGTATTGCATCAATTTCCTCCTGTTTTCAGTTAAATCCCACACGGTGACAATAGAGAGAATATACGACACAACGCATCGTTGGCAAGGCGGAAAAACCACGAACCGTGAATGCTTCTCAATTCGCAGGGTGCGCTTGAGAGCTTTGAAAAATCACCCATTCCGATCATTTTAGAGCGCTTGTCAACTTTTTCAAAAATTGTGCGGAATCCTACAAATAGTGCAAAAACAACCCGAGTGTGCCAATGTTTAGGCTAAAAAACGGTTGGACAATCAGGTTCAATTGAGGTGTTTTACCCCAATTTTCCTTTTCGGGCGCACCTCACCGCCGCCTATACGGTTGCAACCTTCATGAGCTGTAGCCCCCTGGATATGTTAAATAAGGCATCTGCACATGCCCTGACACTCATTCCCCTAGATTTTAATTCTGCATCAATACGCTGGGCAATTATTTTTTGTGCGTCCTTGATTAAATTCATAATTGAACCACGACTGTATCGAAATATGAATACCATATAGGGTTAATGTATTAAAAGAATGATACTGTCAAGTTCTAATTTTCTTTCCTAGAATACCCCTTTGATGAACTGAACGAAAACCATTCACTCCGCAAGAGCCACATTCATCACCGAGGCCCTTGCGGCCGGTGTACCCATCGAGCAGGTTCAGGCGACGGTGGACCACAAGAACATCACCACCACCAAGGTGTATGACAAGCGGCGGATCAGCCACAGGGATAGCGCGACATTCAAGGTTAGTTATTGAAGTTTGGAATAGGGCGAATAGCAATTGGAAATCATCTAGTTGGTGAATAGTAGCTTTATTATGCTTGCGTGCGGCTAGAGACCTAATAAATAAACCCTTAACCGACCTATAAAAAGCGCTCCTTATTGTTGACAAGTTCTTTTATTGGTTCCATTATTAATACAAATAACAATATAGTTAAGGGTTATTTAGGAGCGAACATGACTCAGACTCATAATATTTTGGCAGACGTAAGCGCCGGTATTTCAGAACTTAAAAAAAATCCGATGGGTGTTGTTGAGCAGGGGGACGGTGGACCAGTTGCTATCCTAAACCGCAACCAGCCGGTTTTTTACACCATCCCGGCAAAGGCTTTTGAGGTAATCTTGGATAGATTAGAAGATATCGAGTTGGCTGAAATTATTGAAGCCCGTAAAGGTCAGCCTGAAGTCGAGGTTGATATCAATGAAATATAGGCTCTTTTTCAAAAAGGAAGCAAAGAAAGAGTGGGATAAGTTAGACCCATCCATTCGATCTGTCTTTGCTAGGAAGCTGAAAGAGCGCCTGGAAAAACCGCGCATTGAAAGCGCCCAGCTTCATGGAATGAAAGACTGCTACAAAATCAAGCTTCGTAATGCCGGTTATCGCCTTGTGTATCAGGTGAGGGATAAAGAGCTTGTGGTATCGGTCATAGCGGTTGGTAAGAGGGATAAAAACATTGTTTACCGTGTTTCTATAAAAAGGAGGTAAATGGAAATGGCTATGAAAATCAAGAACGCGTTTTCCGTTCGTGTCACTCCTCGAAAGAGCCATAGAGAGCGCCTTACCCGAAAGGATGAAGGGTAAAGAGGGGGGTGGGGAAAAGGGTTATTCTTAGCGTATATTTACGCACGAATATGGGTGCTACCCTATATTGTCAAGTAGCTGAAATAATTGAGTCCGTATATTTTTTATTTCAGATATTTAACATAATATATATTATCAGACGCCACATCGATTCATTCGCAACGGTTGCGGTTCCAGCTTCTATCCTATATATAGGCAAATTGAATGCGATTTCCAAGTATTGCACAGATTAAATGTCAGACTTTTCCGATAAACTGAACAAACTTCGTTTCACAACGGATGGTGACAAGCCAACGGCGGCAGATGCAAAACCGCCCGGTCGACGAGTATATTCCATTTCCGAACTGTCACGAAAAATCAAAGCCCTTTTACAAGAAAAGTTTGACCTTATCTGGGTGTCAGGCGAAATCTCCAATCTTTTCCAGGCTGCCTCAGGGCACCTTTATTTTGATCTGAAAGATGCCAATGCCCAGATTAGAGCGGTCACTTTTCGTGCTCAAGCGCAACGGTTACCATGTAACCTTGAAGATGGCCTCAATATTTTGGCCATGGGCCGTATCAGCCTCTATGAAAAGCGCGGTAATTACCAGTTGATTGTTGAATATGCGGAACCGGCCGGCGTCGGTGTTTTGCAAAAACAGTTTGAGCAGCTAAAAAAAAGATTGCATGAAGAAGGCCTATTTGACGACCAGTATAAACAGAAAATACCGTATTTACCCAGCATAATAGGAATTGTGACTTCTTTGCAAGGGGCCGTCATCCATGATATGCAAACCATTTTTAATGGACGGTTTGAAAATCGCCATCTACGTATCGCTCCCTCGGCGGTACAAGGCGCTAAAGCGCCGGATGAGATCGCGGCCGCCATTGAGCTGTTAAATCAATGTAAAGACACTGGTCTCATCATTTTAGCCCGAGGTGGCGGCTCCTTTGAAGATCTTAATGCGTTTAATTCGGAAATTGTTGCAAGGGCTATATTTAACTCAAAAATTCCCATTATTTCAGCAATTGGCCATGAAACAGACTTCACCATCGCCGACTTTACTGCAGACCTGCGCGCGCCCACCCCAACTGCAGCTGCTGAAATGGCCCTGCCTGATAAAGAAGAGCTGCGCGACTACCTGCAGGGCCGCCAACATTCCATGTGCCGTTCCCTTGTGCATCAACTCCAAAGCCTGAGGCAAACTGTAGACCTGGTCAGCCGTCGCTTGAAACACCCCAAACTAAGGTTAGAGCGGTTTCAGCGACGCCTTGATGAACTGACCAACCGCTTGCGGTTCTCTGGCACGACAAGGTTGCGTCCGGCAAGGGAGCAACTTGCCTATCTTAAGAGCCAACTGACACAACTGGCTCCCCAAAAACAGCTTTCCAATTTACATCTAAAACTTGAATTGATTCAAACCAAACTATTGGAAACTATAAATATATTATATTTATCAAACAGACACCGTACCCGTGCTGTAACCACTGCGTTAAAAGCGTACAACCCCTTGGACGTATTGAAACGGGGTTACAGTATCACTCGAACGATGGAAACATCGCCACAACTGGTTACAGATTCCGACGCGGTGGCGCCCAAACAGAAACTGGAAGTTCTGTTGGCGAAAGGTCGATTAACTGTAGAAGTTAAGAAAAACCGGTAATTTTGGAGAAAAGCACCCATGGCACCTAAACAAAACTTCGAGAAAGCGCTGGAGAAACTGGAAAAAATTGTGGAAACCCTCGATTCGGGCGAACTACCTCTTGAAAAAGCCCTGGAAAAATTCGAAGAAGGGATGGCCCTTTCCAGGCTATGCGAACAAAAACTAGAGGAAATTGAAAAGAAAATTACCGTTTTGAGCCGCAACGCCCGTGGTGGGGTTGAGGAAACGGTGCCAAGCGACGAAGAAGAGTGATTTTTCAACATGTCATTTGATCTGAGCCGCTATTTAGCTGAAAAACGGAAACGGGTGGATGCCGCCCTGGATCGGTTTCTTCCACAAGACCCTGAGAATCCGCTGATATGCGCCATGCGCTATTCGCTGTTGGCTAAGGGGAAGAGAATTCGCCCGATTCTTTGTCTTGCCACCGGAGAAGCCCTCCACATGGCGGAACCTGACGTTTTGCTACCTGCAGCCTGTGCGTTAGAAATGGTTCACGCCTATTCATTGATCCATGATGACCTGCCGGCCATGGATGATGACGATCTACGGCGCGGGGTTCCTACCTGCCATAAAAAACACGGAGAGGCCGTCGCCATTTTGGCCGGTGACGCGCTCTTAACGTTGGCATTTGATGTCAGCAGCCGCCCTGGCGCTTTTCCCATGGATCCCGCAATCCAACTGGCCGTTATCAACATACTGGCCCAGGCGGCCGGCCATTTGGGAATGGTGGAAGGTCAATCACAAGATTTACGCTTTGAAGGGTCGGCGCTCTCTTTTAACACGTTAAAAAATCTCCACCGGTTAAAAACCGGCGCGCTGATTGGGGCATCCGTAAAAAGCGGTGCTCTTTTGGCCGGCGCCCATCAAGACACTTTTGAAGCGCTGACCCGATATGCGCATTGTATAGGGCTGGCATTTCAAGTGACCGATGATATACTCGATGTAGAAGGCGATCCCCATGTTTTAGGCAAATCGGTGGGAAGTGATGCAGAGCGGGGTAAAAATACCTACCCTGCCCTGTTGGGCCTGGCTCAAGCTAAAACCGTGGCACGGCAACTGATTGACGATGCATTGACCGCTTTGGCATCTTTTGATGACGCCGCCACACCCCTACGGGCCATCGCCAACCATATCTTACTTCGCCAACGCTAGCATCGGATCGGGGTTGCCCGTGTGCGGCGTCTCACGCTTGAAACCATCGAATTGATGTTGATATTTATTGAATACTCCCCAAACAGTAGATTGTGAATAAGGAAACTGTCGACGTGACATTGCTTGAAGCCATTAACGCCCCTGCTGATATCAAAAAACTAACCGCCGATCAATTGCCCCAATTAGCCAAGGAGATCCGCCAACAAATCGTTCAGGTCACAGCCGAGAACGGTGGACATTTGGCCCCCAGCCTGGGTGTGGTGGAATTGACCATCGCATTGCACCGTGTTCTGGATCCTCCGCAGGATAAAATTATCTGGGATGTGGGCCATCAATCCTACGCCCATAAACTGCTCACAGGACGCAGAGATAAGTTTCACACCCTGCGCCAGTTGGATGGCCTTTCCGGATTTACCAAGATCAGCGAAAGCCCTTTTGATTCGTTCACAACCGGTCATAGCAGCACTTCGATTTCTGCCGGAACCGGCATCGCCTGTGCCAAAGCCCTGAAACAGGATCCCGCCCGGGTGGTGGCCGTCATTGGCGACGGCGCCATGACGGCCGGTATGGCGTTTGAAGCGATGAATCAGAACGGCGACGCCCATAAAGATAAATCGCTGATTGTGATCTTAAACGACAATGAAATGTCCATTAACCGAAACGTCGGCGCCATTTCGTCACTGCTCAGCCGGACCTTCTCGGCCACACGAATCCAGACGATGCGCAAGAACTTCGGTGAATTTTTAAGAAAATTGCCCCGCATCGGCGACAATATGTATCACTGGGCGAAACGCTCGGAAGAGTCTTTTAAAACTTTTATAACGCCGGGTATGTTGTTTGAGGCCTTCAACTTTGACTACTTTGGCCCCATTAACGGTCACAATCTGGATCATCTGACGGATATCCTGGATAATATTAAAGATTTAAAAGAACCGGTCCTGCTCCATGTCATTACCCGCAAGGGCAAAGGTTACAAGCCGGCCGAGAAAAATCCGGTGTCGTTTCACGGGTGCGGTCGTTTTGATGTAAAAACAGGCGCCTGTCTTGTAAAAGAATCCCCCCCAAAAACATATACCGAGGTGTTTGGCGAAACCGTAACCCGATTGGCCCAAAATGACAAACGCATTGTGGCCATCACAGCAGCCATGCCGGCGGGAACCGGACTGACTCAATTTGCCGAGATGTTTCCCGACCGCTTTTTTGATGTGGGCATTGCCGAGCAGCATGGCGTCACCTTTGCCGCGGGGATGGCCCTGGAGGGGTTTAAACCGGTGGTGGCCATCTATTCCACCTTTTTACAACGGGGGTTTGATCAGATCATTCATGATGTTTGCTTGGAGTCACTACCGGTCATCTTTGCATTGGATCGCGGGGGCATTGTGGGCGAAGACGGCCCGACCCACCACGGTCTCTTTGATCTTTCCTATTTACGGATGATTCCAAATATGACCCTGATGACGCCTAAGGATGAAAATGAGTTGGCACGGATGCTTCATACCGCAATTACCCTCAACGGCCCATGCGCCATTCGCTACCCGCGGGGAGAAGGGTCGGGGCAAGCCATTGACCCGCCTATTGAAACCATTTCGGTCGGTAAAGCCGAAGTACTGACCCACGGTGGCGATCTTCTTATTTTAGCGGTTGGACGAAGCGTGTCCGAAGCACTGGCGGCTGAAGCGATCTTGCGTGACCGGAATATTAAGGCCACCGTGGTAAACATGCGTTTTGTAAAGCCGCTGGATGAAGCGTTGATCCTTCAACTGGCCGCCCGGACACCCAACATCATCACGGTGGAAGAAAATGTGCTGGCCGGCGGGTTTGGCTCAGCGGTCATGGAGTTCCTGGCCGATCATAAAATGCACAATGTTGCACTTCAACGGATCGGTATCGCCGACACCTTTGTGGCCCATGGCGCGTCAAGCAAGCTGCGTGAACGTTACGGAATCAATGCGATGGCGCTGGTCAAGAACGCCCAAAAACTACTTGCAGCCGATGAGAGACAGGCGTTCCCTATAAAAGATGCTTCGTAAGAGAATCGATCTTGTCCTCGTTGATCAGGGTTTGGCCGAAACCCGGCAAAAAGCGAAAGCGATGATCATGGCCGGTAACGTGTTGGTCAACGAGGAACTGATAGATAAACCGGGGATTCGGGTAACACCCGATTTTGATAAGATCCGCCTGAAATACCCCGTTCTTCCCTATGTCAGCCGTGGCGGCATCAAACTCAAAGCGGCGCTGGATGCATTCGCTATAAAGCCCGTCGGCTGGACCTGTTTAGACGTAGGGGCATCCACCGGCGGCTTTACCGATTGTTTGCTCCAGGAAGGCGCCGGACATGTATTTGCCGTAGATGTGGGCTACGGACAGTTGGCCTGGGAACTGCGCCAAAACCCGCAAGTGACCGTTATGGAGCGTATCAATGTCCGTCACATGCCGCCGGAAGCGCTACCTCGGAAGGTGGAACTCATCACCATTGATGTCAGCTTTATCTCTTTGACCATCGTGATTCCGGCAGTGTTGCCCTTTTTATACCCGGAAGGCAAAATGGTGGCATTGGTCAAACCCCAGTTTGAGGTGGGCAAAGGCAATGTGGGCAAAGGCGGTGTGGTTCGAAGCGCTCAAAAGCGCCAAAACACCGTATCAAAAGTGATTCAATTTGCTCAAACCCGGGGGTTGCAAAAGGCCGGACAACCCTTGGCGTCGCCGATCCTCGGTCCCAAAGGAAACAGCGAGTATCTTATCTATTTAAAAAGATTACTTGCGGGTTGAAAAACGGATATGCATACTGTTGTCCACTCAACGAAACCGGGTGTCGCGTTAGATAAGAATGCTTGATTTTTAAACAGGGACTCTATATGTAAATTTTTTTGATTGGCGATGTTTCATTCGTCCGTTATAAGGTTGAAACCACCGTCTGTAAGACGGTCATCTTTTAGATAGCAGTATGTATGTAGATACGGATCACCCCCGGCGAAAGCCGGTGGTTTCGTCCAGTCGGCGTAAACAACCACCCCATAAAATGGAGTGGCCTTCCGACCGATCATTAAAATAACGTTGACGCACCACAAGCCCATCGTCTTTAAAGAACCTGAGCAAAATGAGGAGCATCTATGAGTGAATCGGCAGACAAACTTCGCAACATCGCTTTGGTCGCCCATGGGGGCGCCGGAAAAACCTCCCTGGCGGAGGTGATGCTTAACAAAGCCGGCATCACCACCCGTATTGGCCGGGTTGAGGACGGCAACACCGTAATGGACTTTGAGCCTGAAGAGATCATACGTCAATCCAGTATCAGCACCGGACTGCATCAATTCCCCTGGGAAAAACATGCGCTAACCTTATTGGATACGCCGGGAGACCAGAATTTCTTCTCTGACACCCGGCTCTGTATGCAGGCCGCTGATAGCGTAGTGATGGTGGTCGACGCGGTGGACGGTGTGAAGTTTCAAACGGAACAGGCCTGGGATTTTGCTACGGAGTTTGGTCAACCGGGAGTTATCTTTATCAATAAACTGGATCGGGAGCGAGCCGATTTCAAGCGTACCCTTGATGACGCCGTCGCCTCTTTCAATCCCAAACCGATTACCGTACAACTGCCCATTGGTAAGGAGGCGGATTTTAACGGTATCGTCGATTTACTGGAAAAAAAGGCGTACCTTTACGATGATAGCGGCGTTGCAACAGCCATGGATATTCCCGCCGACATGCAAGGCGACGTCGAGACCGCCTATGAGGCCCTGGTGGAAGATATCGCCGAGGCGGACGATGCGCTATTGGAGCGTTATCTCGAAGGGGAAACGCTATCGGGTGAAGAGCTTGGCCAAGCCTTGCGCAAGGGTGTATTGGGTCGGCAGTTTATTCCGGTGCTCTGCGGGTCGGCCACCCACAATATCGGTGTTGACAAGCTGATGGATTTCATTGTTACCGCCCTTCCCTCCCCTATGGATCGTGGCTCCAGGCAAGGGCTGGATCCGGTAACGGGCGACACCATAGAACGCCAACCGGATCCGGAGGCTCCTTTTTCTGCCTTTGTCTTTAAAACCATTGCCGATCCATATGCCGGACGGCTCACCCTCTTTCGGGTGGTGTCGGGTTCCCTTGGGGGCGACGGCGGTTTTTACAATGCCACCAAAGAGACCAAAGAACGCTACAACCAAATCCTCACGGTGATGGGCAAAGAGCAAAAACCGGCCCCTGGCGCCGATCCGGGCGCCATTGCGGCTTTTGCCAAATTGAAAGAGACGGTCACCGGCGATACGATCTGCGACGAAGGTGATAAGATCGCTTATGAATGCGCCGAGCCCTTAAGAAGTCTGATCGCATATGCCATCAGCCCCAAATCCAAAGGAGACGAAGACAAGATTTATGGCGCGATGACCAAAATCCTGGAGGAAGATCCGGCCCTCTCTTTGGAGCGCGATGCCGAAACCCGCCAAACCCTTTTAAAAGGAAGAGGACAGGTTCATATTGAAAGCGCGGTAGAGAAACTCAAGCGCAAGTACAGCGTGGAGGTGGTTCTCAATCTGCCCAAGGTGCCCTATCGTGAAACCATTAAAAGGAAAATCCGCGTGCAGGGCAAACACAAAAAGCAGACCGGTGGACACGGCCAGTTTGGTGATTGCTGGGTGCAGTTTGAACCGCTGCCCAATGGTTCCGGATTTGAGTTCGTGGACGCCATCGTGGGTGGCGCCATCCCCAAAACTTATATTCCCGCCGTTGAAAAAGGGATTATGGAAGCAGCGGGAAAAGGGGCGGTTGCCGGATATCCCACTGTGGACTTCAAAGCCACTCTGGATGATGGTTCTTTTCATGCCGTGGATTCCTCGGAAATGGCCTTTAAAATTGCCGGCTCGCTGGCCTTTCGTAAAGCGATTGCCGACGCGGCGCCGGTGCTGCTCGAACCGGTCATGACGGTGCAGGTTAAAACCCCGGATAACTTTATGGGTGATATCATGGGCGACTTGAACAGCCGCCGCGGCCGTGTTTTGGGTATGGATAGCGAGGGCAAATATCAGGTAATTAACGCCCAGGTACCCATGGCCGAGATTTTGACCTATGCGCCGGACCTGCGCTCCATTACAGGCGGCCGGGGAACCTTTTCCATGGAATTTGATCACTATGAAGAAGTACCGGCTCAACTGGCGGGGAAGCTCATCGAAAAATTGAAGGCGGAGCGTGAAGATGCAGCGAACGCTTAATCATCGATATCTTATGGTACACATGTGAAGCCTGCCAACCGGTTACCATCTGAACTCCCTGCTAATTTTCTTTTTCTTATTAATTCAGAAAGTTACAACTTATTTTCCCGGAACTTTCTTGACGCCCCCCGCCACCACCATTATAGTGACAGTAAAACGATTCCGACGACTTATAGCGATAAACTGTATCACCCAATCCTGGATTGATGGAATGGCTGGATAACTCTAGAGAGAGGAGAAGAAGATGGCAGATGCAATCGACACAATTAAAATGTTGGGTGGCTTGCTCGGAAAAGGTGCGTTGTCCAAAGGCTCCGGCGGCGATGCGCTGGCTAACACCCTTGGGTCGCTTTTAGGCGGTAAACAATCAGGCAGTGGGGGGCTTGGAGATTTATTAGGCGGCCTGTTGGGCGGCCAACGGAAACAGGGTGGAAGCGGCGGCCTCGGTAACCTGCTGGGCGGTCTTCTGGGCGGCAAACAGAGACAGGCCCCTTCCGGCAGCGGTCTTTCAGATCTCTTAAAAAGCGGCAGTTCTACGGCAGGCGGTGTAGGCGGTCTGCTTGAGGCGGCGTTGAAGCAATACCAACAGAGCCAGGACAGAAAAGCGCCGGATACAAGCTGTGACCGATGTGATCATCTCCCTATGGGGACCAACCACCAAGACGCAACCAATGAGGCGAAACTGCTGATTCGCACCATGATTAACGCGGCCAAAGCGGACGGTTCCATTGATCAGACCGAACGAGATAAGATCGTCGGTAAATTGGGTGATCTTTCACCGGCCGAAGCTCAGTTTCTGCGCCAGGAGTTTGCCGCCCCCCTTGATGTTAAGAATTTTGTCAACAGTATCCCCGAAGGTATGGAGCAGCAAGTATATGCGGTCTCATTAATGGCCATTGATCTGGATACCAATCCTGAAGCCCATTATCTGCACGAGTTGGCCCAGGGATTGGGCATTTCCGAGGAAATGAGCAATCGGATTCATGCCGAGGTGGGCGCGCCAAAGATATACCGGTAGATTGACCTTTCCATCCAGGAGGTGGTGCGGATAAAAACGCGCCGCCTCTTTTTCGGTTCACCCAACGCTTGCTGTTTCGAAAACGTTACAGGATTGGTTTAAAGTTTTACGGCAGACACCCCTTGGCCGGGGCAAAGCCATTAAAGTAGGCCTCCCACATGGTTCGATAAAGAACGCGGTTTTTACGGCTGATGGACCGGGTGCTTTTACAATCGGCCCGGTGGAATCGCATGGACCGCCGGTTACCCACATAGGTCTGTTTGGGAAACGGCTCCTGCCATTGACGCCAACGACCTTTTTTCTGCTTCATGGCATTGCGTTGAGCGCGTAAATAGCGCTTTTCATAGGGATGGGGTTCAAAGGCGAAACAGTTGGCCAGCCCCTCTAAGAGCAAGGCTTCCCCCACGAGAAGGTCATCAGTGGTAAAAAGATGGGCCAAGAGGCGGCCAAATCGATCCCGACGCTTTTGAGCCACCTCCAAACGCACCCGTTTGCCCAGGACCAGCTTGCGGTTGAATGCCGCCGCCTCGCGGCCAAACGGCTCAGGATGTTTCTCCTTAAAACCAACTTCAGGAGTGTCAACACCCATATAGCGGACTTGTTCATCGTTTTCCAAGGTAACGGTATCCCCGTCGTTGATTCGTTCAACCGTAGCATACATCACTTTGGAAGCGCGACAACCGGCTAGCAGCAAAAGAACCAGCCCGATCAGCATGCCCACCTTCAATGGATGCATTGGCGCTTTAGTCATGTTTCCTCATTGATGTTGATGTCGCCGCTGCCTTGAGACCGCAATGCTGAATGGCGCTTTGATCCAGCATCCGGGCGATTCCGCCCTTTTCTGCGGGGGTGAACCCGATGGTTTTACGCCAAACTTCATCATCTTCCATACAATAGTAAAGCAGGGTATCGGGTGCATATTGCCGAAACGATTCAATCATCTGTTGGTAAAGAGAAATACGCAGTGGCTTGAAATAGCGCATTTTACCGTCCAGCCCACCAATAAATTCGCCGTAGGGAATTTTGGAAGCGGGAAACCGCCGTTCAATCACTTTTATCAAAGCAGGCATAAAACGGAAGGCGCCCAAACTGACCCACACCACAGCCGACATGTCCACTTGTCTGCGCAAAGCTTCAACGACCGCCGTGTAATCGTTCGCGCACTTTTCATATATAACCAGCGGATCAAAGTGAAACGCCACCGGATATCCCGCCTTTTGGCAATCGCGTGCCGCTTTGAGCCGAGCTTTTAATGAAGCAGTGCCCCGCTCTTGAGTGGTGATCACTTGGGGCGTATTCAGCGACCAGGCGATGATGGTTTTACCGTTATGGGTAAGCGGTAATAGTTTTTGAATATTGACCGTCTTGGTTTTTAACTCCAGCACGGCTTTATCCTGGTTGGCAAACCATGGAATCAGCCAATTGCGGTTAAGGTCGGTGACAGGCTCCCAGATCAGGCTGTCGGTGAACTCACCGGTACCGATGCGAGTGACTGTCTTTTTCTCTTTTAATGGTTCCAGCTCTTCCATTAAATCATCGAAATTGACAAAGAGCTGGAGAACCGGCGGGTGGAAATAGGTTTGCAGGATGCAGTAGGAGCAATCCATGGTACAGAAGCTGCCCATGTGCAGAATTTGACAGCTACAGCAGTGGTAATGGCTTGTACCCGGACACGCCTTGAGAAACCGGCCCCGATTGCGGTTCAGCACCAAGATCCGCTTGGCCGCTCCTTCCGGGTCCGGGGCACTGCGAATCTGATCAAAAACCGTTTGCAGCGTCGCGACCTTTTTGGCTTTTCGTTTTGATGCGGTCACGATTTTCCTGACCACAGGCGTATCCGCCACGCTTTCAGCAATAATGATTTTTTCAATCACTTTTGTTCAACCAGTCAACACCCTCAAAACCTTTTGGAGATACACGATTCCTGTTCAGAACAGGTGGCGGCGTGTTTGTGAACTCACAAAAAAGACCCTCTCTTTCCCTTAGCGGGAAAAAGGGGGTCCTGAAATAATCCATTTGACCGTTACTCCATGTATTTATTCTTGAAAACCGGCCATGGTGTTTTCATAAAGCTCAACCAGTTCAGCCATAACTGTGTCAAATTTCTCTTTGGCGGCAGCCCAGGTTTCACTGGTGCTATCTTTTAAAGCGGCAAAGGCCGATGAAGCCTCATCTTTTTTTTCGGTCAGAGCTGCGAATTCCTCATCAAACCTGGTTTTCGTATCACCGGTGAGGCCTTCCGCTTTGGCCTTTAAATCTCCAAATTTATCGGTAAACCCGTTTAACTGTTCATCCATTTTGCCCAGATACTCATCCATCTTTTCTTTGGGCCACTCCATGGCCGCAGATGCTGCCTCTTTCTCCTCTTCAACGGCCGCCTTGGCCATTTCATCGGTTTTTTCAGCATCATCTTTTACCATCTCGCCCACTTTATCGGCCGCATCTTTCGCCATTTCACCGGCTTTGTCCGCCATATCCTTGACACCTTCAACGGCCTTTTCCGTGACGGATTGTTCCTCGGACTTTTCACCACACCCCACCACCAGCATCATGGCTGCCGCAATTAAAGCTACCCCAATCAATCTTTTCATTACCTTCCTCCTTTCATTTTACATATTGCTTTCCATTGGCAACGCAATCCAGAGACGTCGCATCATTACAGTACCCATATGATTACACATTTTCACAAATTGTCAAAAATGGCCTAACAGATCATTAGCGCTCTTAATCAAAGAAGCCTTGTTATTTGCATATTTATTGATTAACGTAAAGTCCTCCTGGATTAAAATCCCCTACATTTGAATCAGGGAGTAAAAGCGAATATAGAACATGCAGCATCCGGAAGCAAACCCTTTTGCGGAGAGTAAACAAAATGCCGTTGGCGCCATTATGACAAAGGCCGGATCATGACCATAGAGCAGACTGAAACCTGGCAAAAACTGACAGCGCATGCGCAAACGTTTCAAACCCCAGCCCGCCATTTAAAAGAGCTGCTTAAAGATCCCCAACGGATCAATGCATTTTCAATCAACGCTGCCGGTCTCTGGTACGATTATTCCCGCCAGCGGGTAACCATGCAAACGTTAAAGCTGCTTTACCAATTTGCAAGGGAGCAAAAGGCCCAAAAACGGTTTTCAGACATGACCCAAGGGGCTGTTGTCAATCCCACCGAGGACCGTGCCGCGCTGCACACCGCCTGCCGTCAGATGAATGACGATCCGATCATGGTGAACGGTATCAATGTCATGCCCGGCATCATAGCTGCTCGAAAAGAGGCAGGCGATTTTTGCAGGAAAATCCATCGGGGGGAGATCAAGAGCAGCGTTGGTAAACGGTTTACCCATGCCGTTGTTGTGGGTATTGGCGGTTCCTATTTAGGGACCCAATTTGTTGCCAGCGCCCTTTTTACCCAAGCCGACCGCGGGATTCAACTGCACTACCTTTCCAATGTGGATAGTCACAATTTTCATGCGGTTTGGGATCAAATTGATCCGGAAGCCACCCTATGGATTGTCATCTCAAAAAGTTACAAAACCGCCGAAACCCTGGCCAATGTCCGCTTGGCTGTTCAATGGATGCTTGACCAAGGGCTTGACCCGGCGCATCATATTGTCACCGTCACCGCCAAGGGCAGCCCCGGTGACGATCCATCCAATCCGGTATTGGCCTCATTTCATATGTTTGATTTTATCGGTGGCCGATACAGCGTCAGTTCCGCTGTAGGCGCCGTGCCATTAGGGCTCTATATCGGGCCGGAGCGTTTTGACGCCTTTTTAAAGGGCATGGCGGAAATGGATCATCACGCTTTGACCGCACCGCCAAACCGGAACGGCCCCCTCACTGCCGCACTTATCGCCATCTGGAATAATAATGTATTGGGTTATGCAGCCCAAGGCATTATCCCCTACGCCTCTTTTTTAGATAAACTGGCGCCCCATTTTCAGCAGCTTAACATGGAAAGTTGCGGTAAATCAGTGACGTTACAAAACAGCCCGGTCAACGGATCAACCGGAACATTTATTTTCGGCGAACCGGGCACCAACGCCCAACACTCTTTTTTCCAGCTGGCTCATCAGGGGCGTCCTTTTCCTGTTGATTTTATCGGTGTGGTAACGCCCAATTACCCTCAATTCAGGGATCCTCAAACCAACGTTTCCAATCACGAAGAATTATGGGCCAATTTGATGGCCCAGGCGGCCGCTTTGGCAGAGGGGAAAGATCATCCTGACCCCATGCGACGATGTAATGGAAACCGGCCCTCTTCCACCTTAGTGATTCGATCCTTATCCCCAAAAGATGTGGGGCGATTGCTCGCTTTTTATGAACATCGCACCGTCTACGAGGCATTTTTGTGGAACATCAATCCCTTTGATCAGTTCGGGGTGGAATTGGGCAAAACCATGGCCAAGGATATCCGGCGAAAAATCATTGCCGCCCAAACCGATGCAATTGGATTTGAAAAATCGAGTCGCCCCATTGAGGAGTGTTACCTTACGATGTTGGCGTCGGGGAAACTTCCCGAAAACCTTCCAGGGAAAAAGTGATGTCAGGGCTTCAGGAAATACTGATTATCATCCTGGTTATACTGGCGAATAATCCGGGTTTAATCAAAAAGCGCGGGCAACCGCGTTCTAACGGTCTCCAGGTAGCCCTTGCGCACTTCGTCGCTGACCGACGGCACCCCGCCGAAAAAGATGTGGTCCAACACGCGAACACCGCAAAAAGCAAAAATACCCGTATCCGAAGTCTGTTTCAACGAATCGTACATGCCGTTTTTTGTATAGACTTCAAAAGGCATACCATTGGTGTTGACAATAATGGCCGATTTGTCTTTCAGCTTTTGCTCCAACTGCCCCTTGGGGCCAAATGCATAGGCAAACCCGTGGGAATAGACCCGGTCGATATAGCCTTTCATCCGGGCGGGCAGACCGGTCCACCAGATGGGATAGATAAAGGTGGTATGATTCGCCCAGGTGACGGCCTCCTGCTCGGCCTGAACATCGGAACGACAACCGCCTTTTTGCATCGCCTCGAAATCTTCCGGCGCCAGCACCGGGTCAAAATTGAGAGCGTAAAGATCACGGACCTGAACTTCGTGGCCCAGGTTTTGGCCGGTCTCCACTACCGTCTCTTTGATGGCGTGGCAAAAGCTTTTGGGGTTGGGGTGATTATAAACAACAAGGTGATTCATAAACCCTCCTTTCCTTTCTAACCGCCATGGCCGTAAACAGCCACAACGAACGATGAAAGTCTTTCTTTTTGTACATATTTGGCAAGACTTTTCATATAAATACAAATAGTAAAAGACTAAGTATTATTTATGCCAAATCAACGTCTACCCGAATAACAAACTGCAAATTGAAGTTACAACGGCCCTTTGACCGTCAATTCCGCTTTAATTTGTTGACACCCGCCGTCCTTTCCCGTTAAACCGATTCTAATCAAAAAAAGTACAGGCGCCGGTTATATGACCAATCTCAAACCGCTGATCCATCTGGCCGATATCTGCTTTGGCTACCCGGAACGGGATAATCTCTTTGATCACGCCGATTTGACGCTCCTATCCGGGGACCGGGTCGGTTTGATGGCGCCCAACGGCAGCGGCAAAACTACACTATTTCATATTATCATGGGTCTGATCAAGCCGACCGCCGGTCGAATCGCTCTTTTCGGCAATACGATGGAGTCGGAAAAAGATTTTGCCAAAGTCCGGCCCCGTATCGGGCTGCTCTTTCAGGATTCCGATGATCAGCTCTTTAGCCCCACGGTGATCGAAGACGTGGCTTTCGGGCCGCTCAATATGGGCAAGCGAAAATCCGAAGCCCTGGCCATTGCCAAGGAGACATTGGCCCTTCTGGGGCTAACGTCCCATATGGATCATGTGACTTATAAACTGTCCGGCGGTGAAAAACGGCTGGTGGCCCTGGCCACGATTCTGGCCTTGCAGCCGCAAATCCTTTTATTGGACGAACCCTCCACCGGTTTGGATCCCACCACCCGCGAACGCATGGCATCGGTTTTGGAGCAGTTGGAGATCCCCTACTTTTTAATCTCCCACAACCTGGATCTGTTACGGCGGCTCACGACCCAAATTTTGACCTTGGAACAGGGTAAGTTAATTGTCAATGAAACTGCCTGGCTACATGCGCACTATCATCTTCATACCCATGGGGATACGCCCCACGAGCATTGATGGCGTTATAAAAGGTCCATCCACAGGATTGTTGCGGTTTGGCGGACTCTCGACACACTTCCTGCATTGTCTCGATCTTGGCAAACCCCAATGCCTTGTGTCTATCCTTTTTCCATAACCTCCCGGTTGATCCTGAAATTGCATAAAACCAATTCCAATTTTTAAACCGTGACTAACGTCCATGACCGCTAGCGGCCACAACAGACGGTGAAAAGTCCGTTTTTGAGCCTTAAAGAGGAGACTTTTCATATAAAACCGCCTTTCGGGTTTGCTCGGCGATCTCAGCAACCATCCGGGGCCAGTAATACGGATAGGCCATCCCGTGACCCCATTCGGGCAGCACCACCAGGCGCCCTTCAGGCGCCGAACGGGCCGTGTCTTCGCCATGCGGCAGCGTAGTTAAAGGATCCAGCTTTCCATGAAGCACCAAAAGCGGCGGTTGAAGGGTTTGCAGTGCTTTGCGGCGGCCTGGGGCGGTCATAATAGCCGCCATCTGGCGGGTAAAACCCAACGGGTAAAAGATGCGGTCATAGCATCGGGTGATGATCTCTTTTTGAAGGGCCTCATCCCAATAGGGTGATCCATTGCTAAACACCCGCTGGATCCACAGCGAATGTTCAATACTCGCCTCGCGCTGAACCGGCGGCAGTGACACCAGCGCCTCGGCGGCCCGGGGGGTTGGCGGCGGCAGGTCCGGCTCGCCCGTGGTGGAGGCCATGGCGGTAACGCTGAGCACCTTTTCAGGATGCTCCAATCCTAAAATTTGAGCCGTCATACCCCCCATGGACATCCCGCAGATGTGCGCCGCATCAATGTTCAGGCCTTCCATCAGTACCAATATATCCTCTGCCATATGGGAGAGCGTATACGGCGGCGAATACCCTTTCCCTTTTTTCAGACGATCCGCCACCTTTTTCAACTTGGGCGCACCCAACGCTTCAAATTTACCGGAAAGCCCGCAATCGCGGTTATCAAAGCGGACAACAAAATGGCCGGCAGCGGCCAATTGCTTGCAAAACCCCTCCGGCCAATTGATCATCTGGGCGGTAAGGCCCATAATTAAAATCAGCGGCCGATCGTTTTTTGACCCAAAGGTATCGTACGCCAACATGATTGCGTCGGTTTGGATTTGGGGCATTGGCTTTACTCCATCGTACTTTGCTGGTAAATAGGGTGACATTTTATAGCATAGTTCATCAGAACTGAAAAAGAAAGGATTGTCCATGGTGCCCCTTATCGCTCCGTCCATTTTATCAGCCGATTTTTCCCGTTTGGGAAAAGAGATTCAAGCCGTTGAAAATGCCGGGGCCGACTGGATTCATGTGGATGTCATGGACGGCCATTTTGTGCCCAACATTACCATCGGGCCGCAGATCACCAGGGCGGTGCATGAGGTCACCACCCTGCCCGTGGATGTGCATCTGATGATCACCGCTCCCGATCGCTACATTGATAAATTCGCCAAAGCCGGAGCATCAATGATCACCGTGCATGTGGAAGCCTGCACCCACTTGCAACGCACCCTGACGGCAATCCGGGAGCTGGGAACCCAGGCGGGTGTCGTGCTCAATCCGGCCACGCCGCTGGCATCCATCGAATGGGTGTTGGCATATACCGACATGGTTCTTTTAATGAGCGTTAATCCCGGGTTTGGCGGGCAGAAATTTATCCCCAACAGTTTGGATAAAATAGAGTCACTGCGCCAAATGATCGATGACAAAAAGCTGGAGGTGTTGATCCAGGTGGACGGCGGCGTCAATCTGGAAACCATCGCCGGTGTGACCAAGGCCGGCGCCGATGTGGTGGTGGCCGGTTCAGCCATATACGGCGCCGATGATTATGCTGAGACCATTGCAGCATTAAAAGCCGCCGCAGACCAATGGAAGGAGTGTTGACATGAAAACGATCCGGGTGATCCACGGCCCCAATCTTAACCTTTTGGGGACCCGCGAACCGGAAATCTACGGCTCGGAGACCTTGGCTGATATTGATGGTCGCTTGGCGAAAAGGGCCGCCGCACTAAGCCTTACGCTAAAAACGTTTCAGTCGAACCACGAAGGCGCCATCGTTGATCAGATTCAATCCTTGCGCGCTCATTGCGACGGCCTGATCATTAATCCCGGCGCTTTTACGCACACCAGTGTCGCTATCCGCGATGCGTTATTGGCGCTTACCTGCCCCATGGTGGAGGTCCATATTTCCAATGTCTACCAGCGGGAGTCTTTTCGTCACCGGTCATTTATCGGTGATGTGGTCACGGGAAGGATTGTCGGCCTGGGCAGCCAGGGGTATCTGTTGGCCCTGGAAGCGTTGGCAGGAATGTAGATGTGAAGTTGGAAATTGCGTGCCTATGCAGCTTGTAGGGCAACTCCTTTTTGAGGGGGTGTGGCGGGATAAATGCAAATTTCGGGTGCCACTGACAAAGCTTGGGGGTGGGTGGCTCAGGCAACTTGTTGCCTGGGTTGCGAAGCAACAAGAGGAACAACACTATACAATCAATACGTTCGGGTAACCTGTGCGTCGAAACATATTCGATGGTCAAAATCATGCCTGTTTTGTGACATTTTCATGGTATCGGCGAAGAGGCCTTTTGGATCACAATCGA
>Ga0209788_1000019_pt1 | contig 56935 bp, 44 predicted proteins | sample WorMetLIZISLAND1_2_FD_187415 | JGI IMG/M metagenome (GOLD analysis project Ga0209788, IMG submission 187415) | Marine gutless worms symbiont microbial communities from Max Planck institute for Marine Microbiology, Germany - Olavius clavatus LIZARD... ...
TAACGCTTTGACCATCCGCGCTTAATAGAACCATTAACGCCTTTTCAGAGTCTTTCGAAGAAGCCTGGTGGCGGAACTGTTTCAATTCTGTTGTTTGTTCGGCTGAAAGCGTAACGCGTATCATCGGCGCCTCCCCAATTGGGTTTTTTTGGGGATAATGCCATCTTCTTAATAGCAAGTCAAATAGTTATGGTTATATATGCAAATAAGTTTAAGTGATGACGCGGACTTCATCCGAGGGTTGACCGTAGCGGTCCACACGGCCTTCCCGCTGTTCGTGGCGCGTGGGACTCCATGAGAGATCGTAGTGAACGACTGCATCAAACCATTCCTGCAAGTTGATACCTTCGCTGAGGCAGTCCGTGGCCACGAGAACCCGTTTGGGGTGACTTGAAAGATCCTTAACACGCGCTTCCCGATCCGCAGGTGGCATAATGCCGGTCACTGATATGACCTCTACATTTCGACCAAGGGATGAACTCAAGTTTTCGGCGACATAGTCGGCCGTGGGGATGAACCGACAAAAAACGATAGGGGAAAAGCCATCTTTTAAAAGGTTCTTCACAATTTTGGTTGTTTTCGATAGTTTTGTGTCCGCTTTCCCCATTAGCTTTTCGGCATCCCGGGCCATTGCAAGAAGGCGTCGACGGTTGGATCTTTTTCCAGGCTGACCATCTGACGCTTCATCAATTGTGTCGGAACCGGGTGTGAGGTCCACACCTTCGGTCTGGTTTTCTACTTCCAAATCCAGCACCGTTCTTTTGCCAATTTCATCTACCTCTTCAGGTGTCGCAGCATCTATCACGGCTGTTCTTTTTCTAAGTGTTGCGGATGCCGCTGCAGGACTTGATGCGATGGAACGCAGCAGGGCAAGCGCCCCCCACCAACGAACCCTTTGATGAAATCTGCCACCTGTATCATCTTGAACGATTTCCTGTGTGTATTTGAGAACCTTATCTATGAGTTTCCTATGGTTTTCCGGTAGGTTATATGTGTCTTCACGTTCCAGGCGCTTTGGAAATGGCGTTTCCGTTTGCATAAAGTGACGGATATCTGCCCTTCGTCGTTGAACAAACTGTTTTGCCAGTTTTCTGCGATGTGATTTGTTGGCGGGTCCGGTCAAATCTGAAGGCAGGGTCGCAAACTGTTGGTCCAAAAAAGTCAAGAGTGCCCGAAAAGGCTCTTCTTTTCCACTATGGGGTGTAGCCGTTACGAAAACCATATGGCGGGTTGGGTTTGCACATAGGCTTTTGACCATTTGATGACGCTGGTGGCGTCCACCACGCCCTTCGTATCCGTATGCACAGGTGTGGGCCTCATCGACGATCACCATTTCCGGACATTTGGTAACAAACTCATCCCGACGTCGGTCGCCTTTCACAAAATCCATGGAAACAACCACGTAAGGGTAAAGATCGAAAAGGGATTGGCCTACTCGGCACCGGCGCTCCAACCGTCGGGCGGTACTGGACAAAACGAGCTCTGCTTCAATCTGAAACTTGGAGGCCAATTCACCCTGCCACTGTTCGGCCAAATGCGGAGGGCATAGGATGGCCATTCGTCGGATTTCTCCACGATCAAGTAGTTCCCGAGCTACCATCAATGCCTCAATGGTTTTTCCCACGCCGACATCGTCGGCAATGAGCATCCGAACAGTATTCAGCTTCAGGGCCATTAACAGGGGAACCAACTGGTAGGGCCGCGGTGAAAAAGCGATACGGCCAAATGATCGGAACGGCCCTGCACTGGCTCTTGTGGATAGCCTGATGGCATCTCTTAGGATTCGACAGGAACGGTGATCTCCGATGTCTTTGGGGTTGGGAAGATCAAAAATGGCAGGCCGAATCTCCTCCAAAGAAGGGAGAATGCCTGTTACTTCTTCATCCAATCCTCCCAAGGGGCGAAGAACCAGCAGATTTTTTTTAGATTCCGGGAGAACAATCCATTCCCGTCCTCTGGATTGAACAAGGGAGCCTACGGCGTAGCTCATAGTTTCCTTCCAAATATATATGGATGGCTATCAACGATTTGTTCCCAATCATCCTGGTGACCAAAACGAATGGCCTGATAGGTTAGAATGTCGGCAAGGCAATCCATCTGCTGGGCATCCCGTTCTTTCCTTTCCGGGTATTCGTGATGGGGTCCATCCACGTAAATTGCCACCATTTTGTCTTCATAAAGAAAGTCCGGCCTTGTACTGCATTCCTCTAAATAGACCTGTGCGCGGGAAGGTAGATTGTACCCCGCATCCTCCAAGAACTGGAGCCAGCTTTTTTCCAGAGCTGACTGGCATTGGTTTCTCAACTGCTCTAAGTGAACAGCACGGGGAGGCGCTACTGGAGACAGATTTACTTTAGCATCTCTAAATTGTAAGAAAAGATCCCTGATGGCTTTGCGGTCCAGGATTGCATGGTCCGGTTGATTGAAATAGGACAGAAGGCAGTCGTAGCAAGCCGCCTCGCAGTCTTCCTTGCCTTCCGGGGGCCGTTTAAGATCCTGGCCGGTATCAGGATCAAAATGGCAAAGGGAAAGGGCTTGTTTTGCGACACGATTAAAGGCAGTGGAATCCTCAAGTAACAAGCGTAAAACACCCGCTCCGCCTTCTGCCGCCTCATAGAATAAAAGGCACCGCCTTGTATCCCTTCCGGGCAAAGGTTCCGCTGCCAACTCAGAATCCTCTAGTTGAAATTCAACCTGAATTGCGTTCTTCAGAGCCGCTTGCAATGAGGCCATGACCGTGTCATCCCAATTCCCTTCAGGTTCAAGAAGCAGTGCGTTTTTTGTGTCCTCTACAAACGGAACCACCCGCACTTTCTTTTGAGACATGGGATCTTCCGCATCGTCGGCATCCTGCTGGTTAGTGGCCCAATAGCCGCGTTCAGTATCCAGCACAAATCCATGTTGGTCCTTTTGGGCGCGCCTGGTCCATCCAAGATTGATCCGCCATAGCGTTGAAGCTTGTCCATAGATTAAAGTGGCGATGGTATCTTCCTCATCCTGAATAGATGCGGTTTTGTATGAAGGCCCGCCACTTTTTCTTGAAAAACGGATCCCCGTTTTAACTTCATAGCCGAGACGGAGCCTTTCTTCTTCATCTGAATTGATTCTCTCTACCCTTTTGGTTGCGACGTTTTGTAGCCGAAACAAGTTTCGCAAGGGTATCGGTAAAGAGAGTCCGCATCGTTCGCATAAATCAGGACCATCGCCGGAGTGGATTGGATGGAGATATCCGCAGGATTCACATTGCTTGGCTGAGTTTGTAACCAATTCATCGCCTTCGCCTCTGTCCTCCACCGGCAGGATGACCTTGTTAATGCGAAACCGTGAACCTTCGTGGTAAACGATGGCACGGGGGCCGAACTCTGCAATGGCCAGAAAACGGGGACGGGAGAGAAATTCATCCACGCCTCTTTGTCTCCTTCGACCGGGAATAAAGGCAGACAACGGGAGGCGGGGAAAATTGTATCCAGGCAAAAAACCCTCACTTGCAAAATAGCGGTAACTGTAAAAATCAGATACCACTACGTTTTGTGATTCTGTCAGTAGATCCAGCTGGGATTCGGCTTCAGCCCTGAGACGCTTGGCTTTTTCTTTTTCATCGTGGCTTTTATGGTGGTCGTTGGCAATACGGTTCATTGCCCGCTGTTGCCGGTCTGCGGCGCGATATAACCCACGCCATCGCTCACATGCTCTTTCAAACTCGGTTCCCACCTGATTAATAACTTCAGATATCCATTGATCGCTGTACCAATCCGTCTCTTTCAAACAATCTTCAACGTCAGAAAGAACCTTTTTGGCCCGGTGATCGGCCCGTTCCCGTGGTGATAACGCACCAATGGAATCCTTGACATGGTTCTGCAACTCAAGGTTCGGATTTTCGCCGGAAAGATCGAGAACATCCTTCAGGGATGTTCCCAGATGAATTCCGGCCTCCGCCAGCCAAATCGCGTGGACATGGGCCTTAATAAGGTCTTCGTTTGCAAGGTCCAACCTTGGCGGAGTGACGGAACCGGCCACCATCAGGTGAGGTCGTTTGAAAAAATACTGGTCATGGGGTCTAAATGTAGAGCAATACGAAAAGACCAGCGCTGGTTGCCCACTCCTGCCCGCCCTGCCGCTCCTCTGTGCATAATTAGCCGGTGTGGGAGGGATATTTCGCATGTTGACGCAGTTCAGTTCCGCGATGTCCACGCCGAGTTCCATGGTAGGCGAGCAATATAAAATGGGTAAATGACCGTCTCTAAATCTTTCCTCTCGGTCAATACGGTCTTCGTACCGGACCTGGGCGGTGTGTTCTCGAGCCTCCATTCCTTTACCATCGTTGGCAATCTGTTTGTAATACCGGATGAAGAAAGGATTGGTTCTACCGCCCGTTTCGGAAATCCGGGGCACCCGAATTGGGTCGTGAAAAGGGGTACTTGCATCGCCAGGAAGCCACACTAAACCCGCAGCCGGTAGCTGGTATCCCGGTACGTCATCCGGATCTCTTGGCTGCGAAACCACCTCGGTCAACCCGGCAATACGAAGTGCCTCTAATAGATTTTGGCAAATCTCCTTTTTATCAATCAAGGATAGGGGTTGATTTTGTCCAAATGTATTTGGACGTCCGAGATATTGACCAAATCCTCCGCGTGGAGATAAAAACACGTTCCCACTATAATCTTGTCCTTTGCGCATGGGACGGGGATAAAGGATGGAAGAGGTCTCCATCCTTTCAGACTCATCGATTGCCCAAGGAACGCGAAGCCTCTGTGAGCTTTGAAGTTTTATTCTTTCATGGGTTTCCGCCTCCAAGTAAGCGACCTTAATGGCCAATTCCCGTCTCATAAAATCGAGGAGGGTCTTTGCGACACTTTTGCGAACCTCTGGATCAGCACTTTGCAAAACGGGATGACATCTCTCCCAAACGTCTTGTGCCTTGCAGACATCATCCAAAGACAAATAGTTGATAATCAGAAGGCCACACTGCTCCAAATTTGGGGCGGTGATCCTCCATCCTCTTTTCAGATCTCGATACAGTCGATAGCCGATTACCTGACGGAGGGCCTTTTCGGTTTCTTCCAAAGCTCGGAAACGGACATCAGGATCAGCTGCGTACAATGTCTTTGGTAAATCAAGGGCATTGAAAACGTTCTGGACCAAGTTATCATGGGTTAGTCCTGAAGTTCCGGCGGCATCAACAGCCATGTGCAAGGCCGATCTCAACAATCCAATTTCAACAAAATCATTAAAATGACCTGCTTGAAGGGACGCGTCTTGGCGATTATCTGTAAAACTGAGAAGTTTTCTCGCCCGAGGCGCAAGCGATTCATCTTTTTGAAGGTATCTTGTTGATGCAAGGCTCAGGATGGTGGTGGCGGTACTCCTGCCTTCCGTACCCAACGAGGCGAGTTTACCGAAATCAGAGGTCTGCCGAAAATTATAGGCAACACCACATTTAAGGCAAAACCGGAATGGTGCTGTGAGATATTGCATATCAATTCCGGTCTCGCCTTCGCGACCCTTGGTTGTTAAACGAATTGATTCGGGAAGATTCTTCTTTCTTGTTGACTTTACTCGCCTAACGCCCCGGTGCTCCTCTACCCAATCATCCGGCAACCGTTCAATAATGTCATTCAAATCTTCGGGCCATGGATCGGTGGAACTGTTGAACAGAAATCCCGGTTCGGCATTTTCATCCTTCAGCCGGTCGGAGAGTTCCCTGGGCGTATAAATTGTAACGTGGGTTGTTTGGTCTCTCTCTTTACGAACACAATAGTATTCCTGACCGCATTCCCTGCAAAAAACTAAAGGCAAAAGAATTTTGCCCCTGTCACCAGGAACGAACTGCTGTGCCTGAAATGTTAAGTGACGTTTTTCCCCTGATTCCAAAGAGGCATAAATTGTGTCTCCACGACTGATGAACTGATGGAGCCGAAATGCAAAAACTGGGAAGCCTGTATCAGGATTCGGCTCACCACCATAACTCGCAAGAAGTTGTTCCTGTATGATTTTTATGCACCTATTCTCAGGGACTCCCGTCAATTCGGACAGGATTTTTGCTGCCCCTTTATCACCAGTAATGCTAATTGGCTTGGCCCTTACCAAGCGGCCGGACTCGGGCTCGTGAGCTATTCCAAAAATGGTTTCTATCCATGATGAAAGGGGGTCGTTTATATATCCATTATAATCCTGTGGAGGTTTTACATCACTCTCCAACCTGTTCCGTAACCTGTCTAAAAAGATTGGATCATCATCACGCTGTTCCTTGGTAGCCCTTCGGAGTGTTTCAACAATTACATGTTCTGGATAAACTTTGTCACCGAAAATGGTTGATGCGACATCTGCAACATCATCCATTTGGTCGGCATAGGTTCCACTGCTTGACAAAGTTGCTGAAGTCCCTACACATTGAATCGTTTCTGATGCAAAGGCATCTTTTGTTCTTCGCACGAGCATGGACACATCGGCACCTTGACGCCCCCTGTAGGTATGCAATTCATCAAGGACCAAAAAGCGGAGATTTTTTCCACCTTCAATCAGGGGCTTTTCTTGGTTACGAGTAAGAAGAAGTTCCAGCATGACATAGTTGGTCAGAAGGATGTCCGGTGGGTTTGAGATGATTTCTTGTTTCTGTTCGTCAGATTCCTGTCCAGTATAACGAGCGAATGAAACAGGCCCTCTACCATCTGGGAATCCATGGCACAGAAACTTCTTGAGTTCTCCCTCCTGGCTGTTTGCTAAAGCGTTCATTGGATAGACGACAATTGCCTGGATTCCTTGACCTGTCTCGCTTCTCAGGATATGGTTTACAATGGGAATTATATAGGCAAGGCTTTTACCTGAACCTGTTCCAGTGGTCAGGACGTAGTTGTGGCCCTTGGACGCAATTTTTACTGCATCGGCTTGGTGTTTGTGAAGTCGAAGGGACACCCCTCCTCGGTCTATTCCCGCTTCACTTTTGCCCTTTCGGAAAACCCCAGAACATAGCTCGTGAAGGAGGCCCTCATTTACCAATTCGTCGATTGTTTCTCCGGGTTGAAACGATGGATTGAGTTGGATCAATGGATCTGGCCACAAAAGCCCGGTATCCAGTTCTTCATCAACTTTTTGGGATATGCGGGTGTCGAGGATATGAATGAAACCTCTTACAAAATCAGAGTAGTCTTCAATGAGACGATCACGCAATCGGAATACGTCCATACTGATTCTCCCTAAAGAACAATTTGATCTTTACAGAGGTCTTGCGAAAACTAGGACTCCTTAACACGTTGCTTGGTAAGGGACAAGGTAGAAGCGGGCAGTTTGTCTTTTCAAGCGAAAGGCAGTACGGTTTGTCTTATCATTGTCTCCACCTCGTTGGTGAGGGTTGCGGGTTGACCCATCACCTCCTATCTACCTGAATCAACGAGGTTTTTCAACCTTTTTGACCACTTACTGTATGATTAATCACGGATATTGGGAAGAACACGCCACAAAACCCGGCGGCTATTGTAATGGAATATCCAGCCTGAAGAGACGGCGGATCAAATCGATATAATGTGTGCGATCGGCACGGCAACCATGGCTTTTTAAAAACAGGGTGGGATCATGGAGAACTTTTTTGGCCAAGGCCTGTTTCATCCGGTGAAATACGGCTCGATCAACGGGTACGCTTGCTTCCAGCCCGTTTAATGTCCTTTCGATCTCCTCGTCCACGATCTTCTCCACTTTTTCCCTTAGTGCAACAATGGTTGGCACCACATCCAAACTGTTGTACCAATGGCGGAAATGAATCACCGCCTCTTCCACAATCCGCTCCCCCTTGACCGCCTCTTTTTGACGATCGGCCATATTTTCGTCCACCACCGTTGTCAAATCGTCGATGTCGTAAACATAGACATTTTCGAGCCGGTTGATGGCCGGGTCAATGTTACGGGGAACGGCAATATCGATAAAAAAGAGCGGCCGGTGACGCCGCTTTTTTAAAATGTGTTTCATCTGTTTCGGGGTAACCAAAAAATCGGACCCGCCGGCCGAAGCGATGATCACATCTACGTGGGAAAGCGTACTTTCAATTTCATCAAAACGGATGGCCTGGCCGTTGAATGTTTGGGCCAGACGCAGCCCGTTTTCGAAAGTGCGGTTGGCTACATAAACCGCCCCCACCTGGTGTTGAGTAAGATGCTCCACTGCCAGCTCGGCCATCTCGCCCGCGCCCATCAAGAGTACTTTGCGGCCTGCTAAATCACCAAAAATTTTGCGCCCCAATTCCACCGCGGCATAGCTGATGGAAACGGCGTGGTCTCCGATACCCGTTTCGGTGCGCACCCTTTTAGCCACGAAAAAAGCGCGATGCAGCAACCGGTTCAATAAAACCCCCGATGTTTTTTGCTCCGTAGCCGTCCGGTAGGCTTTTTTCACCTGCCCTAGAATCTGCGGCTCACCCACCATCATGGAATCGAGACTGGCCGCCACCCGGAAAAGATGGCGCACGGCCTCATCACCAACATAGGTATAGGCGGCCTTTTTCAGCAGAGCGGCGGGAATTGCCTTGGTCATCACCAAATATTGATGCGCCGCCTGCACCGCGACTTGTATATCATCGGCCGCCATCAACAGCTCAACCCGGTTACAGGTGGAAATGACCACCATCTCCCGTACTTCCGGACAAGCCCGGAAATGCCCTGACGCCATGGTGGTTTCATCCGCGTCCAGGGCAATACACTCCCGAAGTTCCACAGGCGCCGTTTTATGATTGATGCCGGTGAGCAGGATTCGCTGCATCGATCCGTTTCTTTTACAATCCCGTTAAAAGCGGGTAAATTGGCCGTGATGGCCCTCCATCCAATAGTTGGTGGCGATAAAGGTGACAATAATGATCACGAAGCCGATAATCGCCATCACCGCTGCGCGTCGGCCGCGCCATCCCACCGTGAGCCGCCCGTGTAACAAAACCGCATAAAGCAGCCAGGTGACACCGGACCAAACCTCTTTGGGGTTCCAGCTCCAAAACCGCCCCCAAACCGAGCGGGCATAAATCATGCCGATGATCAAGCCGAAAGTCATCAGGGTGAAGCCACTGACAATTCCCAAATACCCTGTAGCATCCAACGGTTCCAAAGATGGCAGACGCTCGTAAAAAAAGCCGCGCTTTTTCTGTTTGATGGCTCGCTCTTGCAGCAGATATAGAATCCCTGCGCAGCAAGCCAAGGCCAATAACGCCTCTCCCGTTAAAATGGCGGCCACGTGGATCACCAGCCAAAAGCTGTTAAATACAGGCTTGTTCACTACCGGATCAGATGAAAGCTGCGTGGCAATCAAGGTGAGTAGCATTACCAACGGCGCCACCATGACCCCCAAAATACTAAGCCGTAACCGTACATGCAGCACCAAAAAAGCACCGGCCACCGCCCAGGCGGCCACCAGTAAAGTTTCGTAAAGATTTCGCGCGGGAAACCCTTTGGTGGTCACCCAATTGACAGTCAAGCAGAACGTCAACAGTAAAAACCCGGCCCCCAGCAACCCTACACCCACGGCCGACGCCAAACGACGCTGGGTTACCAGAAAAACGGCAAATGCAGCGGTACTCAAAATAGAAATAAGGCCCACGGCTAAGACCCAGTATTCCGTCATTCCGATACTCCCTTCGATTGCAGGTGAAAGCCCAGTTTGGTCAAACTACATTGATCCCCTAACGTTTGGGCCAGCAGGTTGTCGATGTCAGCGGGCCTGTTTTGCCGAATCATCTCCAATAGTCCGCCGGAAAGGAGCGCCTCAAAAAGGGGTTTGTGTTTCTCCGGGGCATGGTCCCGGGCCAGCAGTTTGCGGCGAATGAGACCCATCAACTCCAGTAACAGCGCATACTCCAACCCATACTCCTTTTCCATCTGCAGGCGCAGGAAGCGGGCAAAAGCCGGGCTTTTACCTGCGGTGGAGATGGCGATGGCCAGATCCCCCTGGCGGATCACCGCCGGGAGGATAAAATTGCACCCTGGGGGCCAATCGACAATATTACAAAGCATGTTGCGCCGCTCTGCCGCAGTATAAATGCGGCGGTTTAAAACCTCATTATCCGTGGCGCCGATCACCATGAAGTGACCCTCCAGGTCTGTCGACGCATAAGCCCTTTCAAAGAGGCGAATCTTCTTTTTAGCGGCCCAATCAACAAGGGCTTGGGTCGCCTCAACGCTGACGACTGTCACTTTCGCGCCGCACTTCATCAGCCCCTTGACCTTTCGGGTCCCCACCCGGCCGCCGCCGACCACTAAACAGCTACGCCCCCTGATATCGAGATAGACCGGATAATAGGCCGAAACGGCTGAATTTTCTTTCGCCGTCATGGCGCTCATTTCAGAGACCTTTTTTGCACACACTTCATCATCCACTGTAACATGGCGTCGTGATTGGTTACCCCAATGGGCGGCGTAATCACCTTTATCATCACTTCGGCCCGGGCAGCGCTTTTATGACCGCCCGCCGTTCCCCACTTTTTAAAGCTCTGCATAGCCACCTTGCCCGCATTTTTTCGCACGCCATCATTTCGAAAGATAACGATCAGTTTATCATCCACAATCCCCGAGACCACGCTCCACGAAACCCCTTCCACCCTTACAAAAAAATCGGCCACCACCACGCAAGCGTCCCCGCTGGAGACACGGTCTAAGTGGATAAAAACCCAGCTTTTACGTTTTCGCAGACCTCCAAAGGCCCGTTTAAAGTATTTGAGATAGGCGGCATTAATCTCTTCATGCTCCAGATTGTAGATCAGGTGATGATCGGCACGACGGAAAAGATATTGAAACGCACGCACATCCTCAATGACCGTTTGTCTTTCAAAATTGCTGGTATCGGTCTTAATCCCGAATAAAAGGGCTGTGGCGAGCCGTTTAGACGGCATGATGCGGGCAGCCTTGAGATATTGCACCATGATCGTGCTGGTGGCGCCGTAGTGGGGTCGAATATCGGAAAACCCGCATTGTTCGCCGGTATCGGGATGGTGGTCGATAATAACATCCGGCCTGAACCGGCTTAAAATTCTATGGTGGTTGGGTTGTGAGTCCACCATCACCACTTTGCTGTAATCGTCCGGATCAACCTGATCAAAAGATTTGAGGGGAAGTTTGAGCCGCTCCACCATGGACAAGTTGTCGCTCCGTTCCATGGTCGAAACGGTGACCGGATCAACGGCGGCCACCTTGCGCCATAGCAGCCTCTTGACTGCGGTGGCACTGGCCAACGCGTCCGGATCGGCTACCATGAGAATCATCACGGTATCATCACCGGAAAATTGCTGATAAAACCGCCGTACGGTTTCGGATGTAGCTGGCTGCATCCAGGCTCTTTCGTTTGCTAAAATGGCGACCTGCCATTGCAGGCTGTTGCTGTATCATAGGTATTCACTGGGAAAAATTCAAGCACGCCGGAGAAAAGCATCAAAAACCGTCCACCACTTTTCGATCAAAGAACATTGCTTGTAATTTTTATTTCACACTGCTACGGTATGTGAATGCTCCGAAATATATGAACAGGTATCAGGTCGGCGGCCGGCGCTTCATGACAGACACCTCCCCTCTATTAAACGTATCGCATCTGAAGACCTGGTTTTATACCTTTGATGGGGTGGCCAAGGCAGTCAACGATGTTTCCGTTCAGATGGAAAAAGGCCAGGTGGTGGGTATCGTCGGCGAGTCGGGCTGCGGGAAAAGTGTTACGGCCCGTTCCATTATGCGCCTTATTCCGGAACCGCCGGGAAAAATCGTCGAAGGCGAAATTCTCTTTGACGGTATTGATTTGGTCAATCTGTCAATGGAAAGAATGCGCACCATCCGGGGTAACCGCATCGCCATGATTTTCCAGGAACCCATGACGTCGCTTAATCCCGTATTCACAATTGGCGATCAAATCGGCGAAATGTTTCGGCTTCATCAGGGGTTTTCCAAGGGTGAGAGCCTCACCAAAGCAGCAGAAATGTTGGCCAAAGTGCAAATCCCCTCCCCGGAAAACCGGATCAATGATTACCCCCATCAACTTTCCGGGGGGATGCGCCAACGGGCCATGATCGCCATGGCCTTGTCCTGCGACCCGGAAATTTTGATCGCCGATGAGCCCACCACCGCCCTGGACGTGACGGTTCAGGCTCAGATTTTAGACCTGATGTTGCAACTGCAGGAGGATTTCGACACCGCCATTATGATGATCACCCACGATTTGGGGGTGATTGCCGAAATCGCCTCGCGCGTGGTGGTGATGTACGCCGGCAGGGTGGTGGAAGAGGCCGACACGCTGCCTCTTTTTGAAGCGCCCCGGCATCCTTACACCCGCGGACTCTTAAAATCGATCCCGAAGCTGGGGGACCGCACAGCCGGCGAACGTACCCGCCTGGCTGAAATCAAAGGGATGGTGCCGGGCCTTTTGGCGCTGCCTCAAGGGTGCAGCTTTGCCCCCCGCTGCCCGGATGTAAAAGAGATCTGCCGACACAAAAAACCGCCCATGAGCAAGACCGACAGCGGCCACCAGGTACGCTGCTGGTTATACCATGACGACAATGAGGCCATAAAATGAACCATCTTGTTGACGTCAAGGATTTGAAGATCCACTTTCCCATCAAAAAAGGGCTGTTGTCCAAAGTGGTCGGCTATGTTTACGCGGTGGACGGCGTCTCTTTTCATTTGGAAACCGGTGAAACATTGGGTGTGGTGGGCGAATCGGGCTGCGGTAAAACCACCACCGCCTTGGGGGCTTTTCGATTGATTCCCGTCACCAGCGGATCAATCCATTACAATGGCGAGGATATTACCGAAGCGGATAAGACGCGCCTGGGGCAGCTACGCCGGGAAATTCAGGTAGTGTTTCAAGACCCCTACTCCTCACTCAACCCCCGCATGACGGTCAACAGCATTCTGTCCGACCCCATGGATATCCACAATGTTTATCCCGGGAACGAGCGCAATGAACGGATTGTCTATCTGCTGGAAAAAGTGGGCCTTTCGCCCGATTACGCCAGACGCTATCCCCACGAGTTCTCCGGCGGCCAACGCCAACGCATCGGTATTGCCAGGGCCTTGGCGCTAAACCCCAAGTTGATCATCGGCGACGAACCGGTTTCGGCCCTGGATGTTTCCATCCAGGCTCAAATCATCAACCTGCTCATGGATCTGCAGCAGGAGTTTGGACTCTCCTATATCATTGTGGCCCACGATCTGGCCGTGGTAGAGCATATTTGTGACCGCATCATGGTGATGTATCTGGGCAAAGTGGTGGAAACGGCAACCCATGACAATTTATACGGCGACCCTAGGCACCCTTACGCTGAAGCGCTTTTGTCGGCCATCCCCGTTGCCGATCCGCGCCATGACAAAAAGCGAATTATTTTAGAGGGCGATGTCCCCAGCCCGATCCATCCGCCGTCGGGCTGCCGGTTTCATCCGCGCTGTCCCCAACGAATGGACATCTGCTCTGAAAATCAGCCTGAATTAAAGGATCTGGGGGATGGCCACCGGGTAAGCTGTTTTTTGTATGAATGATCTCCGGTGAAGATGTATCAATTGTTTCAATTTGGTAAAATCACGCAAAATGGAGGATGGTATGATGAACATGAAAACGATGAAAACATTGATTTTCATAACGTTGATGACCATTGGGTTGATTTTTGGTCCGGCTCCGACGGCGCTTTCGGCCGACCTGGTGACCGCAGTGGACACCCCGCCACGGATGATGAATCCCCACGGGGACGATTCCGATGCGGGTCTTTCCTACATGGCCAACTTTTTTGACGGGCTTTTGCAACGTAAGGGCGCCGACGGCGAATTGGCGCCCGCATTGGCAACCAGGTGGGAGCACCCCGACGTTTTGACCTGGAAATTCTATCTGCGGGAAGGGGTCACCTTTCACAACGGCAACCCGTTTAACGCCGAAGATGTCAAATTTTCTTTCGAGCGGATCGCCAACCCGGAAGTGTCCGAATTTTTAAACACCGGTAACCAGATCGCCAGTGTCAGCGTTATTGACGACTACACCGTAGAAGTGAAAACCAAGACGCCGAACCCGTGGTTTGCCAACAACATGATTCAGATCTTTATGATGGACAAGGAGTCCACCGAAAACCGCGATGCGGGCGATGTCATGACCAGCCCGATCGGCACCGGCGCTTACAAACTGACTGAATGGGTCAAAGGTTCTTACGTAAGGATGGAAGCCAACGAGAATTACTGGGAAGGCGCCCCTGCAATTAAAAAGATCGAGATTAACCCCGTCAAAGAGGCCTCGACCCGCTTTGCCGCACTCGTTTCCGGTAAAGCCGATATCGTAACCGGCGTTCCCGTGGAGCTCTTTGACAAAGTGGTCAACAATCCCAAGCTGGAGATCATCAGCCGTCCGGCCCGGCGCTCAATCTTCTTGGCGCTTGGCAACAAGGAGGGCGCCCCCTGGGCTGATATTCGCGTTCGCAAGGCAATGTACATGGCCATCAATGAAGATGAAATCATCGAGAAAATCATGCGCGGCCATGCCACGCCGGCGGCCCAGGTGCCCGATCCGCCCACCATCGGTTACAATGCCGATATCAAGCGGTTGCCCTACGACCCGAAAAAAGCCAAGGCCCTGTTGAAAGAAGCCGGTTTTGAAAACGGTTTCGACATCACCTTGAGCGGTCCCAATGACCGCTATGTGCAGGACGCCAAAATCGCTGAAGCAGTGGCCAAATACCTGGCCAAAGTGGGAATTAACGCCACTTTGGATGTGAAGCCGAAATCGATCTTTTTCCCGGAAGTGGCCAAAGGAATCCTCGATTTCTATCTCATCGGATGGCTTGACGGCTCCTTTGACATGGGCCGCACCTATTCCAAGATCGCCCATACCCGAAATAAAGAGATGGGCTACGGCGGCCTGAACGGCGCCAGCTATTCCAACGCCGAATTGGACCAACTGCTGGAATCCACCGCCGACATCAACGATCCGGCCGAGCGGGAAAAGACGCTGCAAAAATTAAACCATATGGCCATGGTGGACCAGATCGTCTGGATTCCGCTGCACTATCAGGAAGACCTCTACGCAATTCAGAAGGGCCGAGGGATTACATTTGCGCCCCGCCCCGACCGCTGGATGGTCTACAAGGAGATATCCAAATAAGACGAATGCCGGGCTACTTCGGGGTCCGGATGATCCCGGAGCCACCACCCGCAATCTTTTATGATCACCTACATCCTCAGAAGACTGATTCAAGGCGGCGTGGTCATTGTGGTGGTATCCATCCTCTGCTTTACGATCTTCCGTTTTATGGGTGATCCGGTGGTCTCCATGGCAGGGCTATACGCCACCCAGGAAGAGATTGAATCGGTGCGTAAAACCCTGGGATTGGACAAACCCATGGTGGCGCAGTACGGCCGTTTTGTGGTCAACGCCCTGCACGGCGATTTCGGCAAATCCTATGTCAGCCGGGTGGACGCGCTGCAGTTGATTATCGAGCGCTTTCCCGCCTCATTTGAACTGGCCGTCACCGCCATGTTGATTGCCGTTATACTGGGACTCAGCATGGGGGTGATCGTTGCGCTAAAGCCCCAGGCGTGGCGCAATCGCCTGATCATGGCGGGATCGCTGGGTGGAATTTCGATCCCCACTTTCTTAACGGGTATCTTGCTCATCATGGCGTTTGCCGTCTATCTGGAAATCCTGCCTCCCTTTGGACGGGGAGAAACGGTCCGGGCCGGTTTTTGGCAAACCGGTTTTTTCACTCTGGACGGCCTTACGCATCTCGTTTTACCGGCCATCACTTTGGCGATGTATCAACTGGCCGTCTTGCTGCGTTTGACCCGGGCCGGGATGCGCGAGGTTCTGGCCGAAGAGTATATCACAACCGCCTGGGCCAAAGGATTGTCTCCCGCCAAGGTAATCTGGAAACACGCCCTGCGCAACGTGCTGATTCCCGTGATCACCATTGCCGGGCTGCAATTCGGCGAACTGATCGCCGGCTCCATTGTCACCGAAACAATCTTTCAATGGCCGGGTCTGGGGAGCTTACTGCTCACCTCGATTTACGAGGGCGATCAGCCGGTGATTGTCACCTATGTGATGCTGGCCGCGTTTATTATCATTACCATAAATATTCTGGTGGATATTCTCTACGCGCTGTTGAACCCCAAAATCCGTTACGACTGATCCGTTGTAAAGTAAATGAATGTCAGAAAAACGTCCCAAATCCAAGATGCTGCACAGTTACAGACACGACCCGCCGGCTGTGGCGGGCAGCATTATCATATTGCTGTTTGTATTGGCCGCTATATTTGCGCCTCTGGTCACGCCCCAAAACCCGTACGACCTTTCCGAGGTCTCCCTGGAGCACTTTCTAACCCCGCCGGTCTGGATGGAAGGCGGTCAAATGCCCTTCTTACTGGGCACTGACGATCAGGGCCGGGACATTCTCAGCACCATCATTTTCGGCTGCCGCACATCGCTTATCGTCGGCTTTTCCGTGGTGTTGATCTCTTCGATCATCGGTATCGTGTTGGGGCTTTTGGCCGGTTATTTCGGTAAATGGATCGACGCCGTCACCATGCGGATGGCCGATACGGTCTTCTCTTTTTCCACGACTCTTTTGGCCATCTTGCTGCTGGGGGTTTTTAAACAGTCGGGCATTTTTACCGTCATTATCGCCATCTGCGTGGCCGACTGGGTCCGCTACGCCCGCACCATGCGCGGAAGTGTATTGGAAATCAAGGAAGAAGCCTACATCATGGCGGCCAAAGCCACCGGCGCCAGCGATCTCCGGCTGCTCTGTAAACATCTTTTGCCCAATGCCGTCCCGCCGCTGATGGTGGTCCTGGCCGTTGATCTGGCCGTGGTGATCATGCTGGAAGCAACTTTAAGCTTTTTAGGGGTCGGCGTTCCCCTGACCGAACCCTCCTTGGGGATGATGATTTCCATCGGTAAAAACTACATCTACGCGGGGATGTGGTGGATGATCGTCTTTCCCGGCGCCACGTTGATTCTACTGGTGGTGGGCATCAACCTCTTTGCCGATTGGCTGCGAGAAGAGTTAAACCCCAAGATCGGGGATTAACTCTTCGTAAATCCGTTATATCAGCTACTGAACCACAGGCTTTATGGTAACGGCGCGCGCCCGGAAAGGAAGGGAAGACAAAACAGAACGCTGTTACAACTACCACCGACAACCCCAATGGTGATGATGGTCTTAGCGGTTCGATAATCATCGGCCGGAAAGAGATTGCCGCAAAAGTAGAATTCACTTCACTTTGCCTTCGTACTCCGGCATTGTGACACCCCCATCCCCGTTACGGTCAAACCACTGGAATTCATCCATACATTTCTCCCTGGCCTGTTTGCAAGCTTCCACATACTCCTTGGCGGTTAATTTGCCATCCTTGTTTTTGTCCATGGCTTTAAACAGGCCGGCAGTAGACGGATCGGCCGCCGCCGGCCCAACCGGCCATGCCATTGCAACAGTTATCACCATCAATATCAGCACCAACCGTTTCATGAGAACCCTCCTTATTTCAATCGTCTTATCTGTTTGAATGCCTTCCTTTCAAAACGTTACGATTACACCCTGCTATTCGCAAACCTCACGGTCAACCTCTTTGACAAGCTGGCCGTTGTCATAGTGTCTTTCGGTGACAATCTGGCAGTTTCCCCGGGATCGGTTCGGGTTGATTTCCACCCGCTGGGTGCCGGCGCCATTGGTATAGACCACGGGACGCTGCTGGGCGGCGGCTTCCCGGGCGGCCCGGGTGCTGATTTCACCCATGGCGCCGCCTAGAACGGCTCCCAATCCGGCGCCGATCACTCCGCCCCGCCATCTGTTCTTTTTGTCCAGCATGGCGCCCGCGGCCGCACCGACCCCCGCCCCAACGGTCCCGCCCTGATAGGCCCCCTTGGAAGGTGAAACGGGCTGCGTGGCGCAACCGGTTACGCCCGATGCGATAACCGATACAGCGAGTATTGTGAAAAACGCTTTTTTACTCATGACGTCCTCCCTCTCTGGTGGTCGCGTTTTTGTCGTTTAATCCGTTTTTCCATTGCTGTTCTGACTCTTAGGACACCATAAGAATTAAAAGTTCACGCCGTGATCAAAATTGTCAAATTATTTCCGGGCAGGTATGTTACCGAGACCTTTGCAGGACATCTGTTTCTGTTCACGTTCAAGGAAGGCGAAAAATGTAACCGGAGGTCTCTTACCCAAAAGGCGTTTTGCATAGATACGGGAGGTTCCCCCCCCATCATAGATGCGCGCCGCAAAATTTACAGTGCCTGGCATCCACATCATGGCCTTCAGCGCTGCAGGAGGGGCAGGATTGAGTGGAGATCGGTTTTCCCATTTGGGTAAGTTCCGCTGTTACGATACCGGTAGGAACAGCAATGATCCCATAACCCAAAATCATGATCATGGCCGCCAGGGCTTGGCCGACAGGGGTTTGGGGCGAAATATCGCCATATCCAACGGTGGTCAATGTCACGATAGCCCAGTAAACGCTGCGGGGGATACTGGTAAAGCCGTTGTTTTCACCCTCGATCATATACATCAAGGAGCCGCACAATGATACCAGCACAAGAACACAAAAGACAAATACGGCAATTTTACGCCGACTGGCTTTTAAGGCCTGTGAGAGCTGGTTGGCAGCGCCTAAATAAGGGACCAATTTTAATACTCTGAAAATACGCAGTACCCGCAGCACCCGGATGACCATAAAGTATTGGGCGCCCGGCAACACCAAACTAATATAAGTGGGCAAGATCGCCAAAAGATCAATGGTTCCATAAAAACTGGTGGCATAGGCCATGGGACGATCCACGCTGACGAAACGCAGCAGGTACTCGATGGAAAAGAGGATGGTAAATATCCACTCTAACGTGTAGAGGAGTTCTCCATGGACCGTGCTGATACTCTTTACGCTGTCCAGCATAACCGCCGCCACGCTGGCCAGAATCGTCACAATCAACAGTATATCAAAGAGACGACCTGCGGGGGTGTCCGCCTCAAAAATCACTTCGTGCAGTGTATCTCGCCACGGCTGACGGTACGGCCGTTTAAAGGGCTGCTGAAATCGGGGGCCCTGGGCCTTCATTGAACCCTGAACGTGTTGGTGGTTTGCAAAACGGCTCCTTTTCAAGTAACACCGTCAATCACCGGACATATCAAACTCTTTCATGTCAAACCAGTAGCCGGTCCCGGAAATAAAATCCAGTTGCGCCTGAACCAGGTCAATATGGGCGTTCTCGATTTCCAGAAACCGCATAAACAGCGGCCGGTATTGTTCGTCAATATCGGCAACCATTTGCTGGTAAAAACGGCTGGTGGCCACTTCCATCTCCAAGGCCTTACCGAGCATCTGCTGTTCCATTTTGTGATCATCACGGTCAGCCACCGGCTTCAGTTTTTCCAGGGATTTTTTGATCTCACTTCCAGATGGGATGGTCGTGGATAGCTCACTATCTTTCACCACCCCATTTTGCCGCCACTGATCCAATAGATGGGTCAAGTAGTCCACATGCTGCTGTTCATCATTTTGCAGCGCCGTGAAAAGCTCCCGGCCCTGGCTGTTCCGAGTGGTATCCGACAGGCTCTGATAGAGATCCCGAATCCGAACCTCATAATCCAGTGCTGTAACAATTGCTTTTTCAAGTTCCATCGATTTCTCCTGTTTTATATCTTTTTTCCGTGACCGGCCCCAAACGTATCAATGTGTAATTCACCTTTGGTTGACCAATTTTCACGATCAAACTCTTCGATCAAGACCGACACCCATTCCGGCTTCATATCCAGGGTCGACACCACCGCATCCGTTATCGCCCTTACGGCTTTACGCTTTTGATCCACTGTTCGCCCCCTGGCCATTTTTATCGACACAATCGGCATTTGCTCCCTTTACCACTTATGGTTATAGTTGTTTCCTTACTTATTTGATCTTATTATATTCCAATGCATCTATTTTTGTTTTAACAGACGTTGATAAGCTTCGGTGAGCCGAACAAACTTGACCGGATCACCCCCTTTATCCGGATGATGCTTTTGAGCCAAACGCCGGTAAAGAGTGGTCACCCCCCGTTTCGTCATGGCCTTTAACACCTTGTAATCCATTTCGAATATCTCGCTCATCGCGGCGGGCGGCGCATACGTTGTTTTGCGGGCGCCCGGCCGATAGGCCCGGTGGCGGTTTATGAAGGCGCGTAGCTCTTCATTGAGATAGCCGCCGCGGGAAAAATCGTGGTCAAAATAACAGGTGGCATACCGTTTCAAATAGTCGTTCAACTCCAATGGATTGCCGCACTCCCCCCAGAAAGCCTCATCCCGGTTAAAACGGCATATTGCCTTCAGAAAATGAGTATCCAAGGCTGCCTGATCCAGCAGCTCCGGGGCCCGTCGCGCAGGCTCCGATTCCAGGCAGGATTGCACATTGAAAATGACATAGACATAGGTCTTGACCTCGTGGGGTTTTAAAACACGTTCCATCTCCACAAAACGCTGCTCAATTTCATCCCGGGATTTGCGGCGCAGCCATTTGAGCAGCACCGGCGGAATCCTTCCCGCGGCCCGCTGGTCCCACCGGCCGGTTTTCAAATAGAGGATCCGGCGCTTATCAAAAAGCGGCGTGGCTAACTGCAGTCGCTTTTTCTGGGATGGATTCAGGGGCGGTTTGGCGGTTTTCGATCGGTCCCGGAATGTCCCAACCGCTCTTTTGATGGCGGGGTCCACAAAAGGCCAAAAGATATCCTCTAACTCCTCACCGTGGATCTTGACCCCTTGGTCGGCCAAGGTATCACTGACGGTTTCCTTTACATGAAAGGAGTTGCCGCCCGGATAGGTAATATACTCCCAGGGCCGGCGCCCCAGGCTCATCAGGTCCCGGGAGCGGAAGTACTTTCCATCCGCGTAAGATTCCCGGATAACCCAATGGACGGGACCCATTAAATTGGCTTGCGCAAGATACATGACACTCCATGCCTTGGGATGACGGCGCTTGGACTGGGCGACGGACCATTTTGTGTAATGTAGTCAACCTCCTGGGAAAGGTCAACCGGCCCGGATATTTCCGAGCCGTGATGAATCATACGGAAAGTAGCCCAAAAGATTGAAAAACCGCGTTGATTCAGGCAGGCAGGAGGAGACCTTTGCATAACACTTCTTTTTGTTCACGTTCAACCCGAATTTTGCATGAAATTTTACCGGAAAGTTGTTTATATTTGATATTTCAGCTTGTTACCATATGTTTACGGTTATTTTTTCACATAAAACGATGAATCGCCGGAAAATCCGACATAAATTATATCACGCCGAAAGTCCTTGACAATCAGGCGGGAAGGATTAAAATGATTCTTTCACTGATGCGGGGTGGAGCAGTCTGGTAGCTCGTCGGGCTCATAACCCGAAGGTCGTTGGTTCGAATCCAGCCCCCGCTACCAGTATTAAAATCAACGGCTTACGATGAAAATCGCAAGCCGTTTCCGATTTTTCAGGCCCCATTCCCACCCTGTGTAGGGTTTTTCTCCCATTCCCCGAATGGGAGAAAAAATGGTTGACAAACTTGCCGGGATATGGCTTCTTTTCCGTGGCGTGGCGATATCCACGCGCGGGTTTGACAGCCCGTCAGCCGGCGGACGCGCCACCGCAAGGCTGTCGGGTGGTGTTGCGTCCAACCTCCATTAGGGCGGTTATGTGGGGAGTCGTAAGGCTCACCGGTACCGGTTGTCGGTCTGTCAAACCACGTAACCGCCCTTTTTTGTGTTTGACAGCGCAGATCGGGCTTATCAAAAATCCTGTAACCGCAGGTACATCATGTCCGGCGTTCCCACCATTTCAACCCGGGGTAAAGGAGGCTGCCCATGACTACCGCGCCCCCCAAACCCGACGACCATCAAAGCGGCGGCAGTTTATGAAAGCAAAACGCCAAACCTTCGACGTTCGTCGGCGGATATCCGCTTTCGGCCTTGCGGGTCTGCCACAGCCTTCGCCCAAAGGCGAGGGGTTGTTTTCTCCCGTTCCCCGAAGGGGCCGCCAAAAAGGGTAAAATATCAGGCTTGCAGTTGGTACAGATGGTAATAAAAACCTTTACGGATCATCAGCTCATCGTGGCTGCCGGTTTCCACGATCCGGCCGCGGTGCAGGACCGCAATCCGATCGGCCTGGCGGGCGGTGGAGAGCCGATGGGCCACCACCAATGCCGCGCGGCCTTTCAGGAGCTGGCTTACGGCGTCGTTGACAACCTGTTCCGTTTCGGAATCGATATGGGAGGTGGCCTCATCCAGCATGATGAGTTCAGGCGCCCTGGCCAACGCCCTGGCAATGGCGACAAGTTGTTTTTCGCCGGACGAAAGCCGTCCGCCGCCCTCGGACAGTTGGTACTGAAGGCCCCGGGGTATGGAAGCCGCCAAGCGCCGGCAGTTGGCGGCGGTGACAATCCTTTCCAGGTCATCGGGGCTCATGGAAGGGTTGCCGAAACGGATGTTTTCTTCCAGCGTTCCGGAAAAAAGATGGGGATCCTGGGCCACCAAAGCCATGCCGCGGCGCACCGCTTTTTCCGGCAACGTCTGAATATCCTGCCCCTTCAGCAGGATACGACCCTCGACGGGATTGTAAAACCGTAAAATCAGGTTGATCAAGGTGGTTTTGCCTGATCCGGTGGAACCGACAACAGCCACGGTTTCACCATTGGCAATGGTCAAATGAATATTTTGCAGAACCGGTTTGCCGGGGGTGTAGTGAAAAGAGACCCCTTGAAATTGAACCATGGTTTCGTTGTCCACCTCAACACGGCGCGCTGGTGGTAAAATGGCGGGTCCTTCCCGGGGGGTATCCAAAATCTGAAAAATGCGTTCCGCCGACGCCAGGGCGTTTTGCATGATATTGTACTTTTCGGCGATATCCCGAATCGGCCTGAAAAACATGCGGATGTAAGCGATAAACGCCACCAGCAGCCCCAAGGTCAGTTGATTGTCCAATACTTGCCGGCCGCCGGCGTAAATGATCAAGGCCAGCGCGGTGGCCGACAACACCTCAATCGCAGGCATAAACAGGGCAAACACATGGATTTGACGGATTCCCGCCCGGTAATTTTCGTGGTTCAGGGTGTGGAAGCGTCGCGAATTGGCCTGCTCCTGGCCAAAAAGCTGGATGACCCGCATCCCGGTGACACTTTCGGCAAAGCGGGCATTGATTTCGGCCACCTTTATCCGCAAGGTGCGGTATGCTTCACGAACCCGGGCGGCAAAGAGGACCGACACCAGCATTACCAACGGCACCACGGCAAAGGCCACCAGGGCCAGACGCCAGTTCAAGCTGAGCATCACCGCGCAGATACCGATGAGAAGGAAGAGATCCTTACATAAAAAGACGACAAACGAGGTAAAGAGTTCGTTCATGTTTTGAACATCATTGGTCACCCGTGTTACCAGCCTGCCGGTGGGGTTTTGGGAAAAATAGTCCACGTGGAGGTGCGAAATGTGATCAAAAAGGGCCATGCGCAAATCATGCATCACCTTTTGGCCGGTTAGCTCCATCACCATCAGTTGGATGTAGTTACAGCCGAAGCTGCCCAGTACCAATAGCAAGAAGATCCCGGTCATCCGGAGCAGCCCGTCCAAATCCTTTTTGCGCAAGGTGAGAAGTTCCGGCGGCTGCAATTGATCCAGATGAGTTATGGCAATGGTTGTTTCGCCCTTGCTTTGGGTAAATAACCCGGGATAGCGATCAATCAGTTCGGCCACATCGGGGTCGGCCCGGTTGACCTGAATCTTTCGCGCGCGGACCGGCCCGGTCAATCCGGTTTCGATATGATCCGTTTTGGGAACAATATAGCGGTCGATAGCGGTTTTTGTGACATACGGCACGGCCAGCTCAAGGAGGGTGATGGCTAAAATGAAAAGAACCGCTCCGCAAAGATGCCATCCATAGGGTTTGACAAAAGGTCCAATCCGGCGCAACAGCCGGATATCGTAGGTTTTGCCGAGGTCCCGCTCCTCCACATACCCAAAATCACCCTTCATTGGTACGCCCTTTCCAGTTCCTGCAGTTTGACCATCCTGGCATAGTAACCGGCTTGGGCCATCAGGGTTTCGTGGTCGCCCTGCCGGGTGATTCGGCCTTGATCCAATACGATCAGGTGATCGGCGTGGCGCACGGCCGACATGCGATGAGAGACAATTACCGTTGTTTTACCGGTCAATCGGCGCAAATAAGCGATGATTCGATCGGCGGTCGCCGCGTCCACCTGACTGACGGGATCATCCAGCAACAAAAGGGGCGCGGCCTTGACAAATGCGCGGGCCAAGGCCACCCGCTGCTTTTGACCGCCGGAAAGAATCACCCCTTTTTCGCCCACGATGGTCTCCACCGCATCGGGCATTTGGGCGACATCACGCTCTAACGCAGCCGCGGCAATGGCGGCATCCCGAATTCGGGATGTTGTCCTTCGGCGGTTAAAGGTGATGTTTTCATGTAACGTTCCGGAAAAGAGAAATGGCTCCTGGGGCACCATGGCTACCATTTTGCGCAGACTCGAGGGGTCTACGCTGTTGATGGCGCCGCCGTTGATACGAATGGTCCCGGCGGTGACATCGTAAATACGGGCCATGAGATTCAGCAGGGTGGTTTTACCGCTGCCCGGCGGCCCCACGATCCCAAGGGTGGTTTCCGCCGGGATGGTTACATCAACCCCTTTCAACACCGTCTGGCGTTGGCCGGGGCCTTTCACCGGATATTGAAAAAAGACTTTTTCAATGTCAATGGCGGGCGCCCGGCGGGGCCGGACAACCGGCCGTCCGGCTGACGGAATAGCGGGCCGGACTTTCAGGATGGTATCAATTCTTTCCAAAGAGGCTTTGCCCCGCTGCACGAGATTGGTTAGCCATCCCAACGCCATCATGGGCCACATCAACAGGCCCAGGTAGCTGATAAACGCCACAAAATCGCCCGGCGTGAGACGGGTGGTGATCACCTGGCGGCCGCCGTAGAGAATGATAAAGGCCATGCTGAAATTGGTGAAAAGCACCATCAACGGGAAAAAAGAGCGGGTAACCCGCACCAGCTTTACATTGCGTTGAATATAATCGGCGGAGATGACCCCCACCTGGGCGATGGCCCTCTTTTCCCGTCCGTAGGCTTTCACCATGCGTACCCCGGCGATGCGCTCGCGCACCGCTTCGGTAAGATCAGAAAATCCGGCCTGGACGTCCAGGTAGCGCCGATGCATTTTTTTGCCGAAAAAACGGGTCAGCAATACAATCAGCGGCATGGGCAAGAGCACCAGCAGTGTCAGCGGAACATGGATATACGCCATAAAACCGATGGCGGCGGTGCCTAGCACCGCGGCGTCGGTCAGCGCCACGATCCCCATCCCGGCGGCCATGCGAATATTTTTAATGTCGTTGGTGGCGCGGGCCATCAGGTCTCCGGTGCGGGTCTGATCAAAAAACGAGGCGGACAAGGTCTGCAGGTGGTCAAAGAGCTGGTTGCGCAGCCCTTCTTCCACAATGCGCGAAAGACCAATCAGACAGCGCCGCCAGATATAGCGGAAAAGGCCGATGAGAATGGCGATGCCGACAATCGCGGCGCCATAGCGGAGCAAGCCGGCGGAATCGGTTTGGTAAAGGGTCAGCGCATCAATGGCCCCCCTGACCACCCGGGGAATGGAGAGCTGTAAAAAATCGACCACAACCAGGCAGAGAAGCCCCAGGGCGATACGCAGGCGATGTTTCAAAAAATAGGGCGTAAGCAGGTAGAAAGTGGTAATCCGCACTTTGACCATGGTTGCTGGTTGCACCCCTTTTAAAAGGCGTTCCGGTTACAAATTATCGCATACCATAAGCGTTTTATCGTCCATAGGCAAACGCCATCCGCCGATCCGGCCGCGAAACGGTATTGACGAATTGACTTTGATTGACCCCGCCAATATATTACTTTCCATGAAAACAGGCGTCATCGTTGAATTTATTGACCGGCAAAAATTTGTTTGCGCCGTGGTGTTAGCGGTGAAAGAGAACCGTTTGCATTTGCTGACCGAAGCCAACCGCGAGGTCAACCTGGCCGCGGGCCGGGTGGCGCACCGGAGCAAAGAGATCATTGATCCGTCTGTGGGCCGTGAAATGACGCTTGCAAAACTCAAGGCCACTGCAGCCCGGAGAGCCCGGTTGACAGGGCAGCTCAATTTACAAGAGATCTGGGAGGCCCTGAACACCGAAGATGAGTGGATCGACCTCCCCACCATGACAGCGCTCTGTTTTACCAACGGCGCCGCCTGTGACCATGAATCAGCCATCATGCGGGCTGTTTTTTTCAATCGGCGGTTTTTCAAATTTGATCACAACCGCTTTCGACCCTACACACCGGACCGTGTGGAGCAGATGCGGGAACAGGAAAAGGCGGCTACAGAGAGCCGGCGGTTTGTTGAAACGAGTGTGGTCTGGTTGCGCAGGCTGATCAAAGGTAAACCCCCATCGCGCTTAACCGAAGATCAGCAGCGCCTGGCGGAGATTTTAAAAACCTATTATCTTCAGGCCAAAAAAAGCAATCATGCGGCACAGGCCAAAGAGATTCTCAAAAGGGCCGCGATCAATCCCCGGCATCAACTCTTTGATCTGCTGGTTCAAATGCATGTCTTCGGGGTTGACGAAAATGTAGAATTGCTCCGTCACGAGATCGCCGTTGATTTTTCTTCGGCGGTGGTTGAAAAAGCCCACCACCTGGCAACACCCGGCGGCTCAACCGCCGACAAGACGAAGCGCAAGGATTTTACCCATCGCGCCCTGATGACCATTGACGGGCAGGCTACCCTCGATTTTGATGATGCCGTGAGCATTGAAGATCGGGGCGATCATTGGCTCATCGGTGTCCATATTGCCGATGTGGGCCATTATGTCAAAAAAGATGACCTGATCGACCGCAGCGCCCTGGAACGGGCCAGTTCCATTTACATGCCCGACCAGAAGATTCCCATGCTGCCAACCGTGCTGGCGGAAAATATCTGCAGCCTGAAAGCCGATCAGATTCGTCCCGCCATCAGTACGGAGATCCGTTTTGCCAAGCAGACGCGCAACGAAAATCCGGTGCTTGACTTTTCCGTGGTTCCCAGCCTGGTCCGGGTGGAGTCCCAGCTCTCTTATTGGGACGCCAACTCCATGGCCCAGGTCGATCCGGCCATCGGCGGCCTTTTTGATGTCGCGCGCCGGTTCCGGCAGTGGCGCCTTTCCAAAGGCGCCGTCCAGATCACCCTTCCCGAAATTCACATCTGGATCGATGAAACCGGCGGCGTGCGCGTCAACCGCATCAACCGGGAAAGCCCCGCCCGGCTGCTTGTGGCCGAATTGATGATCATGGCCAATGGGTGCTTTGCCCGGTTTCTGGCCGGTCGTGAAATAGCGGCGGTTTTTCGCACCCAGGCGGAACCGCGGCAGCGTCTCTTTACAGACCGTGAGGGCACCCTCTACGAAAACTGGATGCAACGTCGCCACTTGAGCCGCTTCGTGCTCAGCTCAACACCCGGCACCCATTCCGGGTTGGGGCTGGACCGTTACGTGACAGCCACTTCGCCGATCCGTAAATATGTGGATCTTTTGACCCAGCGCCAGATCCGCGCCGCCGTGGGTTTGGAAAACCCTTACAGCCCGGCGGAAATTGATGAGGTCATTACCCGGTTGGCCCTGCCCATGTCCACGGTGGGGCAAATCCAACGGCTGCGGCAGCGCTATTGGCTGCTAAAACATTTGACCGAAAAAATCGGCCAACCGCTGGACGCCGTGGTGTTAAAAAAACAGCGCGATGGTTACCAGGTGCTGCTGGTCAAATATATGCTGGAGTGCAACCTTCCCGCGCCGGAAAGTATCAAGCTGATGCCGGGTACAACTGTCGAAGTGACGTTACAGCATGTTCATCCCCGCAACGACAAAATCCACGTCCATCTCAATTAACTGATGGAAGCCCTGCCGTTGGAGCCGTTCATCATTGCCCTGATTTGCGGCATGTCGTTTCTGGCCGGATTCATCGACAGCATTGCCGGAGGCGGCGGGTTGATCCTTCTGCCCACCCTGTTGGTGGCCGGACTACCGCCCTCCCTGGCGTTGGGGACCAATAAACTCGGCGCCGTGTGTGGTGTAACCACCTCGCTGGTCAACTTTGCCCGTCAAGGCAAAGTGCTTTGGCAGATTGCCGGAGTCGGGCTGCCTTTTTCCCTGATCGGCTCCATGGCCGGCTCCAGGGTGCTGCTGCTGCTTAACCCAAATGTCATTACAACCATCATACTGGTGATTTTGCCGGTCATCGCCATTATTACCCTCTTGCCCCAAAAAGCGCTTAAAACCGCCACCCATATGCTCTCTAAAAAAGCGCTTTACCTTTACACACCGTTGATTTGCGGGGTGTTGGGGTTTTACGACGGTTTTTTCGGGCCCGGCACCGGGACTTTTTTGATTTTCGGTTTCTACTTCTTTTTAAAACTGCACCTGGTCAACGCCTCCGGTTTGGCCAAGGTGTTCAATTTTGCCTCCAACCTCGGGGCTTTCAGCGTCTTCGCCTTTTCGGGAAGCATTCTTTACAGCGTCGGTCTGCCCGCGGCGCTTTTTAATACATTGGGGGCGTTTTGGGGCAGCCGGTTGGCCATTGCCAAAGGACAGCCGCTCATCCGGTTTTTTCTCTTGCTGGTTTTCGGGTTATTGTTTATTACCCTGATTATCAAGCGCTGATGGTGCCGTAAAAGAGACTACGCCACTGGTGTCATTTTTCAGACCCTCGGCATCCGTATTGTGTCATTTCGATCCTGAAAAACAACACCCGGGAATATGGACCTTTTTCCAATTGACATCTGCATAACCGTTTTCAAAGATTTTAAAAGGAAGTGAATCATGCCCGAGCTCGCGTACGTTAATGGCGCCGTCGGCCCCATAGAAGAGGCCAAAGTATCCATTGAAGACAGGGGCTACCAGTTCGCTGACGCCGTCTACGAGGTGGTTGTCAGTTACCATGGCAAACCCTTTTTACTGGATGAACATTTGGTCCGGCTCAAACGCTCCATGGCCGGTTTACGGTTTCCCGCAGTGGATGTCGCCGCCCTGGAAAATGAGATGCGCCATCTATTTCAAATCTCCGCAATCGACAATGCCGCGCTTTACCTGCAAATTTCACGGGGCGTCGCTCCCCGGAATCATGCTTACGGCAGCCGGGCGGAACCCCAAATTGTCATGACCATACGGCCGGCGCCGGCCATTCCGGCGGAAAAACGGGCCAAGGGCTATGGGGTCATTACCGTGCCCGATACCCGTTGGAGACGCTGCGACTTGAAAACCGTTCAGCTTTCCAGCAATGGCATGGCCAAGCAGCAGGCGCTGGACAGCGGAGCGGACGACGCCATTTTTGTGGGTGATGACGGCGTATTGCGTGAGGGCACCAGCTCGAATCTCTTTATGGTGCGTAACAACGAAGTTGTTACCCACCCGGCCGATCAGCGTATTTTGCCCGGTATCACCCGCCAGGTGGTGATTGGGTTTTGTGATCATCTGGATCTTCCCGTCCGGTTTGAAAAAACGCCCCAATCGGCGCTGGTCAATGTCCAGGAGCTTTTTTTGACCGGCACGGTCACCGAAGTGCTGCCGGTCGTCTCTGTCGACGGAAAGGTGATTGGAGATGGTCGGCCGGGGCCGGTGACCCAAAAGCTGCAGCAGGCCTACAGGGCCGAAAGTGGTCGTTAACGAGAGTCATTTTATTACCCCGTTCGGGGAATGGGAGAAAAACCCTCGCTTTTGGGCGGCCGGGAATTCACTTGGGCGGCAATGTTTTAACAAAAGCCCTGGCTTTCTCCAGCCACCCTTTTAAAACCGCATCATCTTCAAAACCCTCTTTAGCCAGCATCACCCAGCCCTTCATGGGCCGTCCGGTGATATCAAAAGGCGCCGCATGTTTTTGGCCGAGCGCCTTTGCGGCGGTGTCCGGCCCCAGCCTGAGGATCAGCTTGTCTTTGTGCACACCGGAAACAATGTTGCCGTTTAGCTGGTGACAGACACCCCCGAACATCTTTTTGGTCTCCATCCCTTTCCAGTGCAAGATGATTTTTTGAACCCGTTGGTCAATCTCTTTATCGTAGGCCATGCGTATAGCCTTTTGTGAGTTTTGCAAACTTTTCGTTGTCAGTGTGGATCACCCATCTTATTCTTGAGTTGATTCTTCAATCTCTAATTCGGTGAGTATCACTTTGCCATCCGGGCTTCCAGACACTAAAAATCGTCCGTTAGGCGATACGGCAAGAGTCTCAATCCAGCCATCATGTGCATCAAATTGTTCAAGTATATCCCCAGTACCTATATCCCAGATATTTATCGAACCATCATTGTGTCCGGTGACCATTAGGTCATTGTTTGGCATAAAAGATACAACAGAAATTTCAGAAACCTTTAAAGTATTGTAATCTTTCAAAGGTTTCATTGGTTCTAGGCCCCAGAGGGTCAAGCTGTTATCGCCTCCAACAATTGCTATTTGTGACTCATCTTTGGAAAAGGCCATTGCTCTGAGACCACTTTTATGGGTAGGCAAAGAACCCAAAACGCCACCACTTTTAATATCCAGAATTTGGATAGAATCATTACTGAAAGTGGTTACCGCAATCATTGAGCCCGCAGGCGGCGCCCACCCCTCGTCTTGAAGTGTTGCGCAAATTTTATTGCGATGATGGTTGTAATCCGCTATAAGTAACGGCTTGCCGTAAAATCGATATTCAAGGGATATATCACGCTGTGGCATATGAACAGTTAAATGGTCGATATTCATCCGGAAACATCACCCACGCAAAACGGGCTGGACGGCACATCGATCCCAAGGCATATAAAACCCGGGAAGAGAAGCGACCCCCCGGGATGACCCGGTTCAATCAAACAACCGCTGATTATTTTCCAACCGCTCAAGGGTTGTACAACCCCGTCAACGAGCATGACGCTTGCGGTGTCGGGTTTGTGGCCAACATCAATGGCGAAAAACAGCACACCATCGTGCAAAACGGAATCAGGATCCTTGAAAACCTGCTTCACCGCGGAGCCGTGGGCGGCGATCTCACAACCGGGGACGGCGCGGGAATTCTGGCCCAGATTCCCCATCGGTTTTTCAAAAAGCGTTGTAAAACGCTGGGGATCAAGCTGCCCGACGCAGGCCGATACGGTGTCGGGATGCTTTTTATGCCGAGGGAGTCCGATCTTTTTCAAAAATTGACCCGGCAGGTGGAAGATACCGTTGCGGCCGAAGGCCTTGATTTTATGGGCTGGCGCAAGGTGCCGGTCAGTGAGGATGCCATTAAGGGTCAAGCTTACGCGGAGCGACCGTCGGTGATGCAGTGCTTTGTGGGCGGCAAGGGCCTTAAAAATGCCAACCTGGAACGCAAACTCTATGTTGTCAGGCGGGTAATTGAGAAAAAAACCGCTACGATCAAGATTGAAAAGGGCTGCTTTTATATCCCCAGTCTTTCGTGTCAGACGGTTATCTATAAAGGGCTTTTTACGGCGCCGCAACTGTCCGGCTTTTACCGTGACCTGTTGAACCCCGACTTCGTCAGTGCGGTGGCTGTGGTTCATCAGCGCTACAGCACCAACACGTTCCCTTCCTGGAAACTGGCCCAGCCCTTTCGTTACCTGGCCCATAACGGGGAGATCAACACCCTGCGCGGCAACTTGAACCATATCCGTTCGCGGGAGTCGTCCCTCAAGTCCGACCTGTTCGGTGACGACCTGTCCAAAGCGCTGCCGATTATTGATGAGAGCGGCAGTGATTCCTCCTGCCTTGATAATATTTTGGAGTACCTGGTCAATGCCGGCCGTTCGCTGCCCCACGCCATGCTGATGTTGATGCCCGAGGCGTGGGGTGTCAAATACCCAATGGGGCCGGACCTGCGGGGCTTTTTTGAATACCATGCCGGTATGATGGAGCCCTGGGACGGCCCGGCGGCCCTCTCTTTTTCCAACGGGACCCATACCGGCGCGATGCTGGACCGCAACGGCCTCCGCCCGGCACGATATACGGTCACCCGCCAGGGGATGATCGTATTTGCCTCGGAAACCGGGGTGTTGGATATCGCCGAGGCGGATATCGTTGAAAAAGGCGCGTTGCGGCCGGGCGAAATCCTGCTGGTCGATTTTACCGCCAAGCGGCTTTTAAAAAACGGAGAGGTGAAAACCCTGTGCGCCCGCAGGAAGCCTTACCGGCGCTGGGTGGATGAAAACCGGATCACCTTGCGGGGCTTCTATTCCGATGTGGACGAAGTCAAACCCGATATGGCGAACCTGCGCTACAACCAACGGCTTTTCGGGTATACCCGGGAAGACCTTCAGATGATCCTTGACCCCATGGCCGCCACGGGCAACGAGCCGGTGGGTTCCATGGGCGCCGATTCCCCCCTGGCCGTACTGTCGGAGAAAAATCAACTGCTATTTAACTATTTCAAACAGCTCTTTGCCCAGGTGACCAACCCGCCCATTGACCCGGTGCGCGAAGAGTTGGTGATGTCGCTGATGACCTTTATCGGCAATCCGGGCAATATTTTATCGGAAATACCGCAAAACAGCCGCCTGATTAAATTGCAGCACCCGATTTTAGCCAATGAAGATCTGCTGCGCATCAAGCAATTGAGTATTGAGGGTTTCAGCAGCGTGGTGATTCCCATGGGCTTTGCCGTCAACGGTGATGGCAAGGCGTTGGAGAAAGGATTGCATACCATCTGCGATCTGGCGGAAAATGCGGTCTCCCGAGGCAGCACCCTGATCATTTTATCCGACCGTGATTTACCCCCCCACCAGGCACCGGTCCCGTCGCTGTTGGCGGTTTCGGCGGTTAACAAGCGGCTGGTCAAAAGGGGCGTGCGTACCAGCAGCGGCGTGATTGTAGAGACCGGTGAAGCCCGGGAGGTAATGCATATCGCCCTCTTGTTGGGGTACGGCGCCACCGCCGTGAACCCGTATTTGGCTTTTGAGACCATTGCCGCCATGGTCAAAAAGGGGCAGTTGAGTAAAAATATCGATGTTGCCAAAGCCATCGAAAAATATATCAAGGCATTGGGCAAAGGTCTTTTAAAGACGATGTCGAAAATGGGGATTTCCACCTTGCGCAGCTACCGCAGCGCCCAGGTATTTCAGGCGGTGGGGCTTGATCAGGATGTGGTGGATCAATACTTTACGGGCACCGCTTCCCATGTGGCGGGGATTGGAATGGATGCCATTGCCGTGGAGGCCAATGAACGTTACCAGGCGGCTCGTCATCCCTCGCCCATTGCACCCAATATACTGGCCAGCGGCGGGCACTACAAATTCAGGCAAGATGGTGAACGGCACTTGTGGACATCGGAGTCGGTCAGCTTTTTGCAGCAGGCGGTACGCAACGATAATTACGAGTTCTTTAAAAAATATAGCGCCCTGATTAATGATCAGTCCCAAAAACAGTCAACCTTGCGGGGGCTTCTTGCTTTTAAGCAGAGCGCCGCGATTCCTCTGGAAGAGGTGGAACCCGTCCGGGAGATCTTAAAACGCTTTGTCACCGGGGCCATGTCTTTTGGCTCCATCAGCAAGGAGGCCCATGAGACGATTGCCATTGCCATGAACCGCATCGGTGGTAAAAGCAACAGCGGTGAAGGCGGCGAGGACCCTGTACGCTACCAGCCATTGCCCAATGGCGACAGCCGTTCCAGCGCCATCAAGCAGGTGGCCAGCGGACGCTTTGGGGTTACCACCGAATACCTGGTCAACGCCCGGGAGCTGCAAATCAAAATCGCCCAGGGGGCCAAGCCGGGTGAAGGCGGGCAGTTGCCCGGGCATAAGGTGAAAGCTGAAATCGCCCGGGTGCGTCATTCGACTCCCGGCGTGACGTTGATTTCACCGCCGCCCCATCACGACATCTACTCCATCGAAGATTTGGCCCAACTGATTTTCGATCTGAAAAATATTAATCCTGATGCCCGGGTCTCGGTCAAACTGGTTTCGGAAACCGGGGTTGGAACCGTAGCGGCGGGGGTTTCCAAGGCCCACGCCGATGTGGTGCTGATCAGCGGCTACGACGGCGGCACCGGCGCCTCACCGCTCTCTTCCATCCGTCATGCCGGGGCTCCGTGGGAGCTGGGGCTGGCCGAAACACAGCAGACGCTGCTCTTAAACAACCTGCGTAGCCGCATTCGGGTTCAGGTGGACGGTCAGATCAAGACCGGCCGGGACGTCATTATCGGCGCGCTGCTGGGGGCGGAAGAGTTCGGTTTTGCAACATCGATTTTGGTCACCATGGGCTGTGTATTAATGCGCAAATGCCATAAAAACACCTGCCCGGTGGGAATTGCCACCCAGGACCGACGCCTGCGCAAACTGTTTGACGGCAGGCCCGAGCATGTGGTCAACTTTTTAACCATGATCGCCAAGGAAGCCCGTGAGATCATGGCCGAGCTCGGTTTTCGCAAAATGGATGACCTGGTGGGCCGCTCCGATCTTCTGGAGATGAACGAAGCGATCGATTTCTGGAAATCCAGGGGGCTCGATTTTTCCAAAATTTTCTATCACCCGGATGTTGGGCCCGATACGGCCCGCCGCCAAATAGAGCCGCAACCCTGCGATGTGCTCGGCGTGCTGGACCTCAAGCTGATTCAGCAGGCGCGTCCGGCACTGGAATCCCAAGCACCGGTCACCATCGAACTGCCCATCACCAACGTGAATCGCACCGTGGGGGGCATGCTTTCCGGCCGGATTGCTCAAAAATACGGCAACGCCGGGTTGCCCGCCGATACCATCACTTGCCGTTTCAAAGGGGCGGCGGGTCAAAGTTTCGGCGCCTTTGCCGCCAGGGGACTGACCCTCCACCTGGAAGGCGAATCCAACGACTACCTGGGCAAGGGCCTTTCCGGCGGCAAGATTGTCGTGACCCCCTATGGCGGTGCGCAATTGGATCCTTCGGAAAATATCATTGCCGGCAATGTCCTTTTATATGGCGCCACGAGCGGCGAAGTCTATTTGCACGGCAAAGTGGGCGAACGGTTTGCCATCCGTAACAGCGGGGCCCATGCGGTGGTGGAAGGGGTGGGGGATCATGGCTGCGAATACATGACCGGCGGCCGGGTGGTGGTGTTGGGCAATACGGGCATTAATTTCGGAGCGGGCATGAGCGGCGGTTTGGCGTATGTTTACGACCCCCACCAGGAATTTGATGACCGTTGCAACCTGGCGATGGTCGACTTGGAGCTGGTGGTGGAGCCCGAAGATATCGATGAGCTCAAAACCATGATCCGCAACCATTACGAACATACAGGCAGTGAGAAAGCCATGGGTATTTTGGCCGAGTGGGAGCGCTGTCTCCCCTTCTTTGTAAAGGTTTTTCCCATGGAATACCGCAAGGTGCTCGGAAAAATGACCAAGGAAGATGAGGCCACCGAAAGACAGGAGGTTTGGCATGGGTAAAGATACAGGGTTTTTGGAATATAGCCGCAAGGATCCCGATTACCGGCCCAAAGAGGAGCGACTGCAGGATTTCAAGGCGGTGGATACCTGCCTCGGCGATCAGGATATTCATCAGCAGGCCGCCCGCTGCATGGATTGCGGGATACCCTTTTGTCATGGCTACGGCTGCCCGGTGGCCAATCTTATCCCTGAATTTAACGACCTGGTCTACCGGGAGCAGTGGCAGGAGGCGCTGGATATTTTATGCGCCACCAACAACTTTCCTGAATTTACAGGGCGGCTTTGACCTGCCACCTGTGAAACGGCCTGCGTAGCAGGCATCAACACCGAGCCGGTGGCCATTCGCCAGATTGAGCTGACCGTGATTGAAAAGGGGTTTGAGTTGGGTCTCATGACCCCCAAGCCGCCGGAGACCTATTTTAGAGAGACCGTCGCCGTCATCGGTTCCGGACCGGCGGGGTTAGCCGCGGCCGATACGTTGAACAAACTGGGCTACAAAGTGACGGTGTTTGATGACGCTTCCTCTCCCGGTGGGATTTTGCGTTACGGCATCCCCGATTTTAAGCTGGAAAAAAATATTGTGGAACGCCGCGTCAATCTGATGAAGGCCGAAGGGGTGACCTTTGAAACAGATGTGCGGGTAGGGGCGGACCTCTCTTTTCGGTATCTTCAAAAGCACTTTGACGCCATCTGCCTGGCTTGTGGGGCGCGGCAGCCACGCGATCTGCCCGCGCCCGGCCGCGATTTGGAAGGCATCCTGTTCGCCATGGATTATTTAACGCGGCAAAACAGGGTGGTGAGCCGGGAGATCCAATCCCACGTGTCCGACTTCACCGCCCAGGACAAGGCGGTGGTGGTGATCGGCGGCGGTGATACCGGTTCCGACTGTTTGGGCACGGCCCTGCGTCAGGGTGCCGGAAAGGTTTATCAACTGGAGATTTTACCCAAGCCTCCCCCAGAGCGGCCGGGCGATGCGCCGTGGCCCATGTGGCCCATGATTCTGCGAGAATCCCATGCCCACAAGGAGGGCGGCGAGAGGCAATGGGCCATCACCACCAAGGCATTTTTAGGGGACGGCAAACAAGTGCAAAAACTGCAATGCGCCAGAGTGGAGTGGGTGGATACACCCGACGGCGGCAAAACACCGCAAGAAATCCCCGGCAGCGAATTTGAAATCGAGGCTGAGCTGGTGATCCTGGCCATGGGCTTTGTGGGGCCGGGCAACAGCAAGCTTGTCGAAGGTTTCGGGTTGGCCCTGGATGAGCATGGCCACATCAGGGCCGACGACAACATGATGACCTCGGTGGACGGTGTTTTTGTGGCCGGTGATATGACCATTGGGCAGTCGCTGATTGTCCACGCTATCGGTTCGGGCCGTTGCGCGGCCACGGGTATTGCCGCCTATTTGGATGGAAAACGAAGCTGATCCGGAGACATCGGAATTCCGCGGACACGATTTGGTATGACAAAAATCCTGAATGTAATAGAGGCCCACTGGATTGCGCTGACCCTGTTGACGCTTGCGGTCATAACGGTTTTTTCCCTCTGGCCCCAAAGTACAGCGCCAATGATACCCGGAACCGATAAATCCCACCACTTGATGGCGTATGCGGTTTTGATGTTTCCTGCCGCACTGCGCAAACCGGAAAGATGGATATGGATCGGTTTGTTTTTTAGCGCTTACGGTGGCGTGATTGAATTTTTGCAACCCTTTGTCAATCGCAACGGCGAATGGTTGGATATGGCGGCAAGCACCATCGGTCTGGTTTGCGGGTGGATTGCCGCTGAACTGGTTAAATCCTTTTACCCGAACGGTTCTAAGCGACCCTGAGAGTTATACCCGGATGACCCGAGAACGGGGGTGTATGAGAACGCGACGTACCGAAATCATCAAGGAACTTGAAAAGGGGCTTGAAGAGACAACCGCCTTTTACCAATCGTTACATCCCGAACAGCTCGGAACCCACGTGTATGACGACCCGGCCTGGACAGCCAAGCAGGCGCTGGCTCATTTTATCACCATCGAGAAGACGATGCATTGGCTTTTTAACGATATCCTCTCCGGTGGGCGCGGCTCACCCGAAAATTTTATTTTATGGCTATGTGTCCGGGTCAAAGCGATACCCCTTGGCGCGGACGCTTTTAAAATAAACCGGTTTTTTCGGGTTTTCTTCAAAATAACGACGCAGCCGCACCATAAAATTGTCGATGGTGCGGCTGGAAACGGTACGAGTGTAGCCCCAGCCCACCTCCAGTAGAACACTGCGGGCCAACACCTTGTTGGGATTGGCCGCGAACAGCTTCAGCAGTTTGGTCTCCTGGTCGGTCAGTTCAATTTTTTGATCGCCGCGCCAGGCGGTTTGGGTGGCAAAATCGACCCGGTTGTTGCCAAAGCGAAGCCGGCCGACCGGCGATGTCCTGGTGTCGTTGGCCCAATTGGCCCGTGTTAAGAGACGCTCCACCCGCAATAAAAACTCTTCCAGATGAAAGGGTTTGGTGAGATAGTCATCCACCCCGAAGTGGAGCCCGCGAATCACATCCTCGGGGGCCGCTTTGGCCGACAGGATCAAAATCGGCAAACGGGAATCTTCCAGCCGAATCGATTGCAGCAAGGTGAGCCCGTCAATCACGGGTAGCATGATGTCGAGAACAATCAGATCCGGCGATACCTGTTTCCACTTGGCCAAGCCGTCGGCGCCGTCGGCGGCCACGGTGACCGAATAACCGTTGAGCCCCAGGCTTAGCCGCAATCCTTCGGCGATATGGGCGTCGTCTTCGATGATCAGAATATGGGCGCCGGTTTTTGTACTCATCATCAGCGGCTCCCGGTCAAAGGGAGAAGTAAGGTAAAACAGGCGCCCCGGTTGGGACCGTCGCTGGCCACGGTTACCTTCCAGCCGTGGATCCGGGCGATGGTTTGGACGAGATGCAGACCGAGCCCGCTGCCCTTGGCCGTGCGGTTTTCGGCCCGGCCGATCTGATAAAAGCGCCTGAAGATATTGCGCAGTTCCTTTTTCTCGATGCCCATGCCGTTGTCTTCAAAAAGAATCTGCTGTTTGCGGCGGGTTTGGCGAAAATAGATATCGAGGGTTGGGGTGCCGGCGTTGTTGTATTTGATGGCGTTGGTGGTGAGGTTCATCAGCAGCATGTCAAAAAGACCCCGGTTGACCGGATACCGCCCCATGGGCGTTTGAGGAGGATGGACGGTGATCCGGCCGCCACCGAAGAGATGACGGTTCTTTTGATAGAACTCATCAATGGCAGCAGCAAGGTTGGTTTCGATCCGTTGGTGATGATAGTGCCTGGTCTCGATTTTGGCCAGGTTCAAAATCCGCTCGATATGGTCTGACAAACGGTTCACATCGGTGAGCATGAGCTGTAGATATTTGTGCTGCTCTTTAGGCGGCAGTTCGTGCTTGGAAAGCGTCTCCAAAAAGAGTTTTAGTGATGTGACCGGCGTGCGCAGCTCATGGGTAAAGTTGTTGATAAAGTTGTGCTGCATCCGAAAAAGCCGGGTAGTATGGCGGCCGTAAAGATAGATCCCCAAAAAGCCGATGAGAATCACCCCCACCAAGATGGAGAGGACCAAAATCACCACCCAGGTCTGGGGAGCCATCACCTGGTCGGCATCCAGGCTGAACCGTTCCATCAGCCGTTGCAACCCGATACTGGCTTCCAGATACCAGTAGATATACAGGATCAGCGACGTCCCCAAAGCCACCACCGAGATGATTAAAATCACGATGGGGTGGAAAAACCAGCGGGGATGATTCATGACAAAAGATCCTTGGAGGCCGCACGTCGGCTAAAAACATTGAATCAGGCAGTACCGTTCTTATGATTAATAGTCATTAGCATTAATTGCCAAAAAGGAGAAGCGGGATATGAAATATGTGGGTGCCCACGTCAGCACCGCCGGAGGCGTGGAAAACGCGCCTGAAACCGCCCAAAAAATCGGCGCCACCGCCTTTGCTCTTTTCACCAAAAATCAGCGTCAGTGGAAGGCTAAACCCTTTACCGACAAACAGATCAAGGCCTTCAAGGCCAATTGCGTTGCGGCCGGATACGCCCCTGCGCAGATTTTGCCCCACGACAGCTATCTGATCAATCTGGGGCACCCTGAAAAAGAGGGGCTGCAAAAATCACGGGACGCCTTTGATGATGAAATGGCGCGGTGCCATCAATTGGGGCTGAAATATCTCAATTTTCACCCGGGCAGCCATCTCAAAAAAATATCTGAAATGAAAAGCCTGGAGCGCATCGCAGAATCGATCAATCTGGCCATCGCCAAGGTTCCCAAGGTTGTGGCGGTGATTGAAAACACCGCCGGACAAGGCACCAATTTGGGCTATCGGTTTGAGCAACTGGCCGAAATCATTGATCAGGTCGAAGACAAATCCCGCGTCGGGGTTTGCCTGGATACAGCCCACAGCTATGCCGCGGGCTACGATATCAAAAGTAAAACAGGCTATGAGGCGACCCTGAAACAGTTTGACGAGGTGGTGGGTTTCAGGTTTTTAAAGGGGATGCATCTTAACGACTCCAAAAAAGATCTGGGGACCCGGGTTGACCGCCACGACAACCTGGGCGACGGCTTTTTGGGCTGGGAACCCTTCCGGTTTATTATGAACGATCCTCGAACCGACAATATTCCGCTGATTCTGGAAACCCCCAACACCGATCGTTGGGCCGCCGAAATCAACGCCCTTTTGGATATGGCCCGGTGACCCCATGACGATTTTAGAGGCCCGGAAACTGACCAAGGTTTACAACGGCGGTTCACAGCCGGTCACCGTTTTGGACGGCGTTGAGATGAGTGTTACAAAAGGCGAATTTGTTGTAATTACCGGCGACAGCGGCAGCGGCAAAACCACGCTGCTCAGTTTGCTTTCCGGCCTGGATACGCCTTCCGACGGCAAGGTGTTGGTCAGCGGCGCCGATATCACGTTGATGAGTGAAAATGATCTGGCCTTTTTCCGTAACCAAACCTTTGGGTTTGTCTTTCAATCGTTTCATCTGATCCCCTCCCTGACCGCCCTGGAAAATGTGATGTTCCCCGCCGAGTTGGCCCTGGATTCGCACGCACGCCCCAAAGCGTTGGACCTGCTCAAACAGTTGGGGGTAAACCACTGCCGCGACCGGTTCCCTTACCAACTCTCAGGTGGCGAGAAACAGCGGGTGGCCATTGGCCGGGCGCTGGTCAACGCACCGGAAATTCTCTTTGCCGATGAACCCACGGGAAATCTCGATGCCCAAAACAGCCGGGAGGTCATTGCGCTGTTGGAGAGCGCTTACCGTTCCCGGGCCATGACCCTGGTGATGGTGAGTCACAATGAAACCATAGCCCAACGGGCCGACCGGCGGTTTGTTTTAAATGAAGGCCGGTTGGCGGTGGGGTGTGAAGATGCGCCCTAACGCCTTTGATTTACGCCAGACGATACGGTCGGGTCCCATGGGACTGATGTTGGTGTTGTGTGTGGCCCTGTCCATTGTTTCGGTAACGGGCCTTGGCGGTTTTGCCCAGCGGGTCAACCGTGTGGCGCTAAAAGACACCCAGGCACTTTTAGGCGGCGATATTTTGATCCACTCCAATTATCCTTTCCCGGAAACCCTCCAGGCCGAAATTGACCGTCTTACCCAGGCGGGTGGTGCGCAAAGCGCGCGCATTTACCATTTTTTATCCATGGTGCGCACACCCGCGGACAACAGCTCACTGCTCGCCATGATCAAAGTGGTCTCTGACAACTATCCGCTTTACGGAACGGCAACCCTCGCTTCAGGGCGTGTCTTCGGGGAGATCCTGGCACCCGGAACGGTGATTGTTGAAAAAGCACTATTGGACCGGCTCAATGTAAAGGTGGGCGACCGGTTACAGGTGGGCCGCATCACCATGACCATCGCCGATGTGGTGACGGCCGAACCGGACCGGCCGGTCAATATTTTTGCCCTGGGGCCGCGGATCTTTATTCATATCGAGGATCTGGCCCGCGCAGATTTGGTGGGGCCGGGCAGTCGGGTACGCTACAAGCGCTATCTGAAACTGGCCGACCCGTCCAGGGCCACCGTTATTCAAACTCAGCTCCAGGCGGGACTCCCTTCCGATGTGACTGTTGATACTTTTCGAACGGCGCCTTCGCGCATCAAACGTTTTTTCGACCAGTTCTTTTTCTTTTTGAAAATTGTCGCCCTGTTGACCTTTGTACTGGCCGGTATCGGGATTCAAAGTACGTTACATGCCTTTGTAGCCCAAAAACGCGTTTCTGTAGCCATCATGAAGACAGTGGGCGCCACCGGCCGGTTCGTGACCACCCACATGATGACCGTCGTATTGCTTTTGGCCCTTTGCGGGATCGTGTCGGGTGTAGTGGGCGGTTTGGCCTTTCAACTGGTGCTGCCGGTGCTGTTTGCACCGTTGTTGGATGTAGCGGATGCGCCTCTTTTTATCAAACGGCCGCTTTTGGAAGGGCTGCTCGGTTTTGCCTTGGCGGCGGTTTGCGCGTGGGCGCCGCTGCGGCGCGGCCGCAAGGTCCGTGCCCTGACGCTTTTTCTCCCCCGGCCGCCCCTTGTTTTTTCCAAACAACGCTATCGGATTGTTGGGCTGGTTCTTTTTTGGATCGCCGTAGGAGGGCTTTTTTACTGGACACCCTTTCCGCCGGGTATCTATCTTGTATTGGGTGTGCTGTTTCTCTTTTCAATCATTTTTGTTCTCAGCCATGGGGTTTTATGGGGGCTGTCAACGCTGCAACCGAAACAACTGGTTCTCCGCCAGGCCTTGCGGGGGTTGGAAAGACCCCACAACCTCACCCGGCCCGTTGTGATCACGCTGACCCTGGCGTTGACCGCCCTTTTTACCATCTACCTGACCGAACGTAATCTCAATGATGCCTATATCAGCAGCTATCCGCCCGACCTACCCAACCTTTTTTTAATTGATATCCAGCCACGTCAGAAGAATGGCGTTGCCGCAATGGTGGGTCCAAACGCACGTTTTTATCCCGTTACCCGGGCCCGCCTGACGGCCATCAACGGCGCCGGGATTGATTTGGCCAGGGAGAAGGCGCGCCGAGGCGACAACCTGGCCCGGCCGTTTAACCTCACCTACCGCAATGATCTGTTGGAGGATGAGCGGCTCATTGAAGGCGATCGTCTCTTTCAACCAAACCCTACAGGGATCCAGGTGTCGGTGATGGATACGGTGGCTCAAATGGGGCCGATGCGGATAGGCGACACACTGCAATTTACTATTCAGGGGGTGCCCCTGGAAGCGGTGGTGGTCAGTATCCGCAGCCGCGAGGAAGAGAGTGTGCGCCCCTTTTTCTATTTTGTTTTTGAGCCGAAAGATCTGCAGGACGCTCCCCATACCCTTTTTACGGCGCTCAATATCCCGGCGGCCGATGACTTGTCGGCGCTGCAGAACAACATCGCGGCCCAATACCCCAATGTAACCGCCCTGGATATGACCCAAACCTTAAAAACATTGTCCGGCGTTTTGGGCCGGATTTCTAAAATTGTGCGCTTTTTTGGGCTATTCAGCCTATTGGCCGGCGTGCTGATTGTCATCAGTTCCATTATGGCCACGCGTATGGAGCGACTGCGTGAAACGGTCTACTATAAAATCGTCGGGGCGACGCGAAAATTTATCACCCGTGTGTTGATCACCGAAACGACGGTCATAGCCCTTGTCAGCGCCCTGCAGGCACTGCTATTATCCCACTTGGGTACTTTTTGGCTCTGCCGCAAAGCCCTGGATGTTCCCTGTCACGCCTATCCGGCAGCCGGCGTGGCCTTGGTGTTGGCCAATCTTGTGATGGTGACCGGGGTGGGGTGGCTGTTTGCCCAAACCATATTAAATGAAAAGCCGGCGCGATTTTTAAAGGAGCAGATCCACGATGCGTGAAGTCGGTTGGCATTCTGGGCAAATTTTTACAGGATGGAAAGGAGCCTTCATTGTCTTGTGCCTTGCGTTTTTGGGCTGCCGGGAGCAGACCTCACCTTCAATACATCAAAGTGATGCTTCACCATCGGCGGCGCCCGGGGTGATCGTGGCGTTTGGAGACAGCCTTACCGAAGGGTACGACCTTTTACCGGAGCAGGCCTATCCGGCTCTGTTGGAAAAACGGCTGGCGGATAAAGGGTATCATGTAAAAGTGATCAATGCCGGGGTCAGCGGCGAGACGAGCAGTGGTGCCCGCTCCCGGGTCGATTGGATTTTGAGGCTCAATCCCGATATCGTGGTGCTTGAAACCGGCGCCAACGACGGTCTCATGGGGATCAGTCCGGCGGTGTTGGAAGAGAACCTGGGCCGGATTATCGCCAAATTGCAGCAAAACGGCGTAACGGTGATTTTAGCCGGCATGAAAATGCTGCTGAATATGGGACCCGGCTACACCCGGGAATTTGAAGCGGTGTATCCCCGGGTGGCCGATCAGTATCAGGTCGCGCGGATTCCGTTCTTTCTGGAAGGGGTGGCCACACGCCGTGCACTGAATCTGGCCGATGGGATTCATCCCAACGCCAAGGGCTACGAGGTGATCGCCGACCTGGTGCTGCCATACGTAATTGACGCCATTCAAAACGGATGAGGTCGAACATTTTTGATATGAAGGAGGAAACGTGGGTTCGCTCGCGGAGACCATTCATAAACTGTTTCCCATGATGTTTCCTTTTATGATCGTATTGGCTGCGGCCATGCTGATGTTATGGCTGGCCCACTATTTGCTCTTTCGTAAATTTATCCGCTCCCATGACGAGGGGAGTGTACTCCGCAGTGTGATTTACTTCGTTTTGGCCGGGACCGCTGTGGTACTGATCCTCTTGGCGCTGCCCGTATCTCCGGAAACCCGAAATCAACTGTTGGGGCTGCTGGGTGTGCTGCTTAGCGCTATCGTCGCCTTTTCCTCCACCACCTTTGTGGCCAACATGATGGCCGGGTTTATGCTGCGGGCGGTGCGCAGCTTTAAGCCGGGTGATTTCATCAAAGTGGGTGACCAGTTCGGCAGGGTTACCGAACGGGGTCTCTTTTACGCCGAGATTCAAACTGAAAACCGCGATCTGGCCACCATCCCCAACCTCTATATGATTTCCCATCCGATAACCGTGGTGCGTTCCACCGGTACCATTGTGTCGGCCACGGTTTCATTGGGTTACGATATCGCCCATGCGCGCATTGAGCCGCTGTTACTCCACGCCGCCGAAAAGGCGCAATTGTCCGACCCTTTTGTGCAGGTAATGGAGCTGGGCGATTTTTCCGTCACCTATCGGGTGGCCGGGTTTTTAACGGAAGTAAAGCAGATGTTAACAGCGCGCTCCATTTTGCGGACCCAAATGCTTGACGCGCTCCACGGTGACGGCATCGAAATTGTCTCGCCCACCTTTATGAACCAGCGGCCACAATCCCCGGAAGTGGTGATGCGCCCGCCGGAGAGCGATCTGCGGCGCCGCATCGGTGCGGTTGAAGAAGACTCGATCCCCGAAGAGCTGATTTTTGATAAGGCCGAAGCCGTTGAAGAGATCGCCGAACTCAAAGAGGAACGGGACCATCATCTGGAGAAGTTGAAAAGGCTAGATGCCGATCGCAAAGCGGCCCGCGGCGCCGCCCGCGCACGGCTGGAGGGTGAGACGACTTGGCGGCAAAAACGAGTGGCGGTCATTGAGGCGCTGTTGGCTCAAAAGGAAACCACCGGAAAGGCTTGACGGATGGCAGGCGCCCGGCCTTGACTTTAACTGTAAATGCTCTCAATATGGCTCGAATTGTAATCTAACCAATGGAGTTAACGGTCATGAAAGTAGAACGGATCCTGTGGCCCACGGATTTTAGCGAAAACGCCGCCAAGGCGCTGCCCGTCGTCACTTCACTGGCGCAGCGCTACGGCGCCGAAATCCATATTTTATATGTGATGAAAGATTATCCGGCCATCGGTACCGCTTATGGCGACTACGACCCCGAAGAGGCGGAAAAGATGCAGGTCATGGAAAGGGAGATGGCCGAAAAACGGCTGGATCAAATCTGCACCTCGTTTTTAAATGAGTGTCCCCTCTATATCCGTCATATTGATGTGGGTGATCCGGGCAAAGTGATGCTGCAAAAGATTCACTCCGAAGAAATTGATCTCGTGGTGATGGTTAGCGCGGGTAAAGAGTCCCACTTCGATTTTGCCGATGTCATGAATCATCTTTTAAAATGCACCACCACCCCATTGGTAGCGGTTCCCGTCTAAACGGCGGTCAGTAAAAACAGCGCAAGAAAGGATAGGCGCCGGTCAGCCAATCCTTTCTTATCCGTCAAGGCGTGGTTTGTTTCATTGCCCCCACTTCGGCAAGACAGCGACGACGTGCAATGGGCACGGCTTGGTTTCCATCGGATTCTCTCCGGCTTCCGGCTGCACCTTATTGAACCCTTTACTCATCTTTTCACTCCTTCTGTGTACGGGTTCATCGCATCCGATTCAGTTCCGTGATGAATTGCAGAGCAAAATGCAACTATTTGACGGGTGGTTCCATTGTCAATGGCTTCTTCCCGGTGCTATTTTCTACGGGATGATGTTTGATCATTAGCGGTGATTATGGTAGAGAATGGTCCCAGGTTGACCCATCATTTGACAGGCGCCCGTGCTGACATTGTCATCCAAACACAGTTCAACCCGCGTACGCACATTGGGGTCCTTGGCCGAAAGGCGCCGGTGTCCATCGGTCAGCCGGACAACCTGTAAAGATCCCTTGCAGTTGCGATTTTGTTCGTCTCTATGGGTGCTGCTTTGCTTGTGGATCGGAACAAGCAGCCTGGTCATCATGGGATCTGTTGAAACTGTTTTGGCCAAGGAGTCAACCCCTTCACTCGCCCCAACAGGTACCCACACGGATGCAAAAACCCGCGCAACCACGGAAACCCACGGCAACGCAGATGCTCATGGTGAGGCGGACGCCCATGGCAGTCACGCCGATCTGGGGCCCTCCCTGCCGCTTTGGAGCTGCATCCCTTTTGCCTGCATGCTTTTGTCCATCGCGCTTTTACCGCTTATCGCCCCGGAGGTATGGCATCATCATTTTGGTAAAATCTCCGCTTTTTGGGCCGCCTCGTTGGCCATTCCGTTTATCTATGCCTACAGAGGCGCGGCAGTGTACGAGATCATCCATATCCTGTTGGCCGATTACCTCCCCTTTATTATCCTGTTGTGGTCGCTCTATACGATTTCCGGCGGGATCTTGTTGCGCGGCACATTGCGGGGAACCCCGTTGGTCAACACAATGATGATGCTGGTGGGGGCGATGTTGGCCTCGTGGATGGGCACCACGGGGGCGGCCATGCTGATGATTCGCCCTTTTTTGCGGGCTAACCGCCGCCGTAAAAACCGCACCTTTATGGTGGTCTTTTTTATTTTCCTGGTCGCCAATGTTGGCGGTTCACTCACCCCTTTGGGTGATCCGCCCCTCTTTTTGGGATTTTTGCATGGCGTCAGTTTTTTCTGGACCTTTAATATCGCCCCTCACATGGCATTGCTTACCATTGTGCTGCTGGTGATCTATTTTTGTCTCGATCAATACCATTTTCGCAGAGAAAAGGTAGTTGCCCCGGATGACGGCGTCCAAGAGCCGCTAAAATTGGAAGGGACCTATAATTTTGTCTTTTTGGCCGGTGTTGTGGGGGCCGTTCTGATGAGCGGGGTTGTGGACTGGGGTGAAGTTTCGGTTCTGGGGGTTCACCGCGCTGTGCAGGATTGGGTGCGCGACGGGCTACTGGTTGTGATGGGCATTCTATCGCTGATCGCCACTCCGATTATCTTGCGGGAAGATAACGAGTTCACCTGGTTTCCCATTGTTGAGGTGGCCTATCTTTTCATTGGTATTTTTATTACCATGATTCCCTGCCTGCTGATTCTGAAAGCCGGCGCTCACGGCCAATTGGCCTTTTTGATCAAAGCAGTGGTGGCGCCGTGGCACTACTTTTGGGTCACCGGCGGTCTTTCCAGCTTTTTGGACAACGCGCCCACCTATCTGACCTTTTTTAATACCGCCCTGGGCGGTTTTTATCCGGGGATGCCCGAAGCTCGGGCCGTACCACGACTCATGACGGAAAACGCCATTTATCTGAAAGCCATCTCCGCCGGGGCCGTCTTTTTCGGAGCCTGTAGCTATATCGGTAATGCCCCCAACTTTATGGTGCGCTCCATCGCCGAAGAGGCAGGGACACCCATGCCGAGTTTCTTTGGTTATATTTTAAAATACTCCCTGGTTTTTCTGGCGCCTTGTTTTTTCCTGATTACAATTCTATTTTTTTGAGATGATACCCACTGTGCCTTTGCGCAAATGACACCATCAAAGAGGTGTAGAATGCAATTTAACACCGTTCTGTTTCATACCCGGTTTCGAGAAATGGCTTTTAACAGCCTGGAGGCGGTAGCGGCCCTCAAGGCGTCCGGGCTGAAAAAGGTCGTCCTCACTTATGTAATTGACCGGGAGGAGGTCGCCTTTGTCCCCTACGGCGGCTATTTGAAAAAAGAGGAGGCCCGCATCCGGGAAACCGCCGAGATCCGTTTTGAAGAGTGGCGCAAAATGCTGGCGACCCATGGAATTGAGAGTACCTTTAGAATCGAGGTGGGTGACGATAATGCCTCTATTCTGGATGTGGCTGAAGCGGAAAAGGCGGACCTGATTGTGGCGGGTCGAAAAGACCGCGGACTATTTGAAAAAATTTATGTGGGCCGGCATATTCTCGATCTGCTGCGCCGCAGCAGCGTCCCGGTGTTAATGGGTAAATACAGCGTCAACTATAATTCCGACGGCACCGAACTGGTCAAAATCAACGATTCGGTCTTTACCCGGCCGATGCTGGCCACGGATTGGTCCCATCCGTCCCAAAACGCCATCGAAGCCATCAAGGCCCTTGCCGGCGTGGCCGAAGCGTGCGTGATTTGCCATGTGATTGATGAAAAACTGGCCAAAGGCATCGACGAGCCGGCGTTTGAAGCGATCCGGCAAGAGAGCCGGTCGCGCCTGGACACAGTCCGGCAACAGTTGACCGGCGCCCCGTTTACCGTCTCCACGTGCCTCGCGGTGGGACGGACCGTCCCGGAAATGTTACGCACCTCCCGGGAACAGGAAGCCTCTATGATTGTCATGGGCCGGACGGGCAAAGACTGGTTTGAGGAATATTGGCTGGGCGGGGTGACCCATCGGGTGGCGGAATTGTCCGAACTCCCTGTGATGGTGGTTCCATAGCCGTTTTTTGGTTTACTTACACTAAAGGCGCAAAGATCTTTTGATGCGGCTGACTGAATTCTCCCAAATGGCCATCATTGGCGGCGGACGGCTCTGCAAAAAGCTCCTCGACCTTTTTGACAGCGACGAACTGCGCGATGAAATTCCGCAGATGTTAGGTGTGGCCGATCTTAATCCCGAGGCGGAAGGGATGCTGGCCGCCCGGCGGAGAGGCATCTTTACCACCACCGATTATCGTGATCTGTTTGCCATCAAGGGGTTGAAAACATTGCTGGAGACCACCAGGGATCCCGGTCTGCCCGCCCGGATTGAGCAGGTTAAACCGGCCCATGTCCGCCTTATCGACCACGTGGGGATGCGTTCGTTCTGGACCTTGCTGCAGATCGAAATCGAGCAGCGCCGCAACCTGACCCGTTTTGAGGCGGAATTTCATCCCGATTCCAAACTCAAAACACATTTTACCACTTTTTCCCAAAACCTGGTGGCCCAGGTGATGGCCTGGTATGACCACTACGAGGAGATCGAGAGGGATTTCAAGGCTTCCAAACGGACGGCCGTACAGATCATCGAGGGCAGCACCATCCCCACATTTGTCATCGACCGCGAACATGTGGTCACGCACTGGAACAAAGCCTGCGAGCAATTGACCGGCTATAAGGCGGCCGACATTATCGGCACCCGGGATCAGTGGCGCCCGTTTCGACGCAAGCCGCGCCCCGTTATGGCCGATCTACTGCTGGACGGGGTGGATGACGCCACGGTGCTGAAATATTACGGCGCTCTCTGGCAGCCCTCCACGCTGCTGGAAGGCGCTTTTGAGGCAACCGAGTTTTTCCCTCATCTCGGTGACCACGGCAAATGGCTCTACTTTACCGCCGCGCCCATCAAGGCTGAAGACGGCGCCGTGACCGGCGTGATTGAAACCTTATGGGATATCACCAAGGCGAAAGAGGCCGAAGCCGAGCGTGCGGCGAGCCATCAGATGACGGCCCAGATCATTGCGGGCAGCACCATCCCCACCTTTGTCATCAACAAGAAGCATGTGATCACCCATTGGAATCTGGCCCTGGAGCGGCTGACCGGCTACAGTGCGGTAGAGATGGTGGGGACACGCAAACAGTGGCTGCCTTTTTGGGGCCGTGAGCGGCCGGCCATGGCCGATGTGATTGTGGACGGCATTCCCGCAGAAGAGATTGAAAAGCTCTATGGTGGTAGATGGCGCAAATCCAACCTGATCAGCGGCGCCTACGAGGCGGAGTCGTTTTTCCCGAAACTGGGCAACAGCGGCAAGTGGTGCTGGTTTACCGCTGCACCCATCAAAGACGCCGACGGCCGGACCGTTGGTGCGGTGGAGACGCTGTGGGACAAGACCGACGACAAGAAGGTGGAAGAAGAGCGTGAACGTCACACCTGGGAACTGAATATGCTCTGCACCATCTATACCGCCTTGGGCTCGCCCCGGGATATCAACGGCCGTATCCGCGAGGCGTTAAAACAGGTGGGACAACTGCTCAGCGCAGACGGAGTCAGTGTCTATTTAAAAGATGAACAGGGCGCCCTGCGCCACCGACACGGCTGGCAAACCCGGTACCAGCCGAAAAAGATCGAGGCGGATCAATTTGTCTATACCCAAAACTGTGAAACGGAAATGACCCTGTTTGAAGATGTACACCGTCCGAACGGTTCTGCGGATCTCACCGCGCTGAAAAAAGTCGGGGTCGGCGCCATGGCTTGTGTGCCCCTATTGGCGCGGGAAAAAGCAATCCTGGGAACCATTAAGATCTACTTTAAAGAACCGCGTACTTTTTCCGATGAGGAAAAACGGGTCCTGGAGCTAGTGGGCAACCGTCTGACCGTGGCCCTGGAAAACGCACAGTTGCAACAGGCGCTGATCAAGTCGGACAAGAAGTACCGTTCACTTTTTAACAACGACCCCAACCCGATATTTATCATTGCGCCTCAAGATTACCGCATTGTGGATGTCAATCAGCGCGCCCGGGATTCCTACGGCTACCCCGGTGATGAATTGGTGGGGATCTCTTTTTTTGATCTGGGTGATGATGAGGAGGAGATGCACCAAAAGATCGGCCAGGTGCGCGCGGGCCACCCGGTGCTCTTTGCCAAAAAGCGGCATTATCGTAAGGGCAAGCGCCCCTTTTATGTGAATATTAACATCAGCGCCGCCAAATACGGGGAAACCGATGCGTTGATTGCCACCACCACGGATATCAGCGAGGCTGTTGAAAAGGAGACCCAGTTGATCCAGGCCAGTAAGATGACCACGTTGGGTCAGATGGCGTCGGGGATGGCCCATGAGATCAACCAACCCCTCAATGTGATCCAGATCACCAGTGACCTGTTGGTTAAAATGGTGGATAAGGGGATTGAGATGGCGCCGGACGATATCAAGGCCCTGGCCAATGATATCCGCGCCAGTGTAAACCGGGCGGCGGGGATTATCCGCCATATGCGCGATTTTTCACGCCAGTCGGACGTGGTCGCCGCCCGGATTGATCTCAATGCGCCCATTCGGGATGTCTTTAACGTGATGGGGCATCAGGTGACGGCGCATCAGGTGAAACTCGATCTGGATTTGGCCGGGGATCTGCCCGAGATCATGGCTGATCATAACCGGCTGGAGCAGGTGTTTATCAACCTGGTGACCAACGCCATCGACGCCATGGACGAAAAAGCGGGCAACAGCCCCGAAACGGCCGTTGAAAAAACGTTGACGATCCGTTCCTTTCAAGAAGATGGAAAGGTGGTGGCCACGGTTGCCGATACAGGGGCCGGCATGCCCCGGGAAGTGATGGACAAGATCTTTGATCCTTTTTTTACCACCAAAAAGGTGGGCAAAGGGACCGGCCTGGGGGTCAGTATCAGCTACGGAATCGTCAAAGACTATAAAGGCGATATCACCATTGAAAGTAAACCCGGCAAGGGGACAACGTTTCGGTTGAGCTTTCCGGCGTGTGTCAACCAAGAATGTGTAGGCCAAGCATCAATAAAACAAATAAAGCCCGATGCATAAAATATTGATCATCGACGACGAACCGGCCATTGTGCGGGTGCTTTCCATGTCCCTGAAAGCCGACGGGTACACCGTGTTCGGCGCCCATTCCGGCGAAGAAGGTTTGGACGTGTTTGCCAAAGAGCGGCCCGACATCGTGCTGACCGATATCCGCATGCCGGGTATCGACGGCTTAGAAGTGCTTCACCGCATCAAGGCGCAATCCGAAGATACCGAAGTGATCATCATCACCGGTCACGGCGATATTGACAGCGCCATTGATGCCTTGCAGTTCGGCGCCTCGGACTTTATCAACAAGCCGGTACGGGACGAAAGTCTGGCCATCGCTTTAAAACGGGCCATCGAAAAAATCACCATCCGCCGACGCTTGGCCTCTTATACCCACGACCTGGAAGATATGGTGGAAGAGGCGACCCAGGAAATCCGCCGGCAGGCGGCCTTCCAATCCAATCTCATCAGAAGTTCCAACGATGCTATTGTCGCCACCGACGAAAAGTGGCGCATTGTCATCTACAACCCCGCTGCGAAGCGAATTTTCGGCTATACCCGCGACGAGGTTTTGGAGCACGATGTCCACGAAATCTTTCCCGAAACGGTCTTTCCCCGGCTCATGGCCGCGGCGGAGCAAACCGCCGATACCATTAACCCCAAAGAGGCCGTCAACTCGTGGCAGGAAGACACCCTTACGACCAAAGACGGCGCGGTGGTGCCGGTCCGCCATTACGGCCGTATTTTACTCAGCAAAGGAGAGATGGTGGGAAGCGTCACCTTTTTTCACGACCTCACCGAGGTCAAACGGCTGGAACAGGAACTGGTCCAGGCCGAACGGCTGGCCGCCATCGGACAGACCGTGGCTGGTATGGCCCACTGTATCAAAAACATCCTCCACGGCTTCAAAGGCGGCAGCTACATCATGGACATCGGCATCGATAAAAACGACACCGACAAGCTGACCAAAGGGTGGCAGATGATTCAGCGCAACATCCGGCGCACCTCGGATCTGGTGCTCGATCTACTCTCCTATTCCAAAAGCCGGGCGCCGGAATATGAGCCCTGCCGACCCAACGAGATTGCCGCCGATGTGGTGGATCTGTTGCAACAGGTGGCCGAAGAACACGGCGTCACCCTGGCCCGGTCGTTTTCCGAAGATGTCAAAGAGGTGGTGCTGGACCCGCGCACCGTTCATCGCGGCCTGATGAATTTGGTTTCCAACGCCATCGACGCCTGCGCCTACGACGATACTATCGATAAAGATCATCGCGTCGATGTGAAAACAAGCCTTGACCCCGACGGCCGTATCCGTTTTGATGTAACAGACAACGGTTCGGGCATGAGCGATGAGGTCAGGGAAAAGCTCTTTGGCTCTTTTTTCAGCACCAAAGGGGCCAAGGGGACCGGTCTGGGGCTTCTGGTCACGGCCAAATTGATTCAAGAACACGGCGGCGCCATCCGTGTGGAATCTGCGGAAAACGTCGGCGCCGCCTTCACCGTTTGGCTGCCGCCTCAAAAGCTGAAAACGGAGGCCGCCGACCACGGGTAAAAGAGACATAAAAACCGGCGTCGTCATTGCAAGGCAAAGCTACAAAACGAGCCATCGCGAGGAGCAGATTCCCGCCTGCCTGCCGGCAGGCGCCTCGCTCGCAATGACAAAATCGGTGCAGCCGGGAGGCGCTAAAATTAGAATGAACAACATTGTAAATATCGTTCAACCTGGAGGAAAACATGGCAAAAAAAGTGCTGGTGGTTGATGACGATCCCGATGTGCGCATGTTTAATGTGACGGTGGTGGAAGAGGCCGGACACACGGCCATCGAGGCGGAGAACGGTGAGGAAGGGTTGCAAAAAATCAAGGCGGAACAACCTGACCTGGTGATTCTGGATGTCCTGATGCCCCGTCAGAGCGGAATTCGGCTCTACCGCGAATTGCGTACCGACAAAAAGCTGGCCGGTACCCGCATCATTATGCTGTCGGGGATTGCCAAGCGGACCTTTTTGCGCAGCCAAAAGGCGCTCACCGAATTTGGCGGCAAAGAGGTGCCCGACCCGGAAGTCTATCTGGAAAAACCGGTGGAGCCGGAAGTGTTGGCGGAGGAGATCAAAAAGATTTTAGAAAGATCGTTATGAGTCGCAAATTTATCTTTGCCACCCGTTTTGAAGAGCTGCAGTTCGGCGCATTACAATCGCTCCTGGTGCTGCGCCGGGCTCAATACGAGCATGTGGTCTTTTTAAACGTCATCGAGCGCAAAAACGTCGCCATGCGCCGCGGCGCCGGATACCGGAAATCCCGGGAGGTGCAGCTTCGCGAAAAGGCCAATATCCGGTTTATCGATTGGGCGGAAACACTGTTCGAACAGGGGATGGAATGCGGCGTCTACATTGTGGTGGGCGGCTGGTCCAACCAAACAGTACTGTCGGCCATCAAGGAAGATGCCGACCTGGTGGTGATCGGTCCGCAAAAAAAGGGCGGGCTGCTTACCCTCTTTGGCGGGTCCGATCTTTTGAAAATCGTGGAGCGGGCCAACACCCCGGTCTTGGTCTATAAGTACCGCCAGGACGGCAGCGCGCCGAAAAATCCCTTTGGGCGAATGGTCATCGCCATTCAAACCGAAGCGACGGGCCGTGCGGCCATGCATTACCTTGAAACCCTGACCGATGTGATCAACGAGGTGACCTTGCTGCATGTGGTACCTGACTCGGCTTTAAAAAGCGCCTCGGCCATGGCCGTGCAAAAGGCGCGCAAAGAGGGCAGGCAACTGCTGGAATCTTTTTGCGGAGCCTTTGATGCCAAGGATATTCCGGTCCAATTAAGGGTCTATGCGGGGAAACCCGCCGGGGAGATTGAAAAAGCGGCCCGGGAGGCCAACGCCACACTGGTGGTACTGACTCCGGCGGAGAAAAAAACGCTCAAAAACCGCTTTGGGCAACGGACTTCCCAGGTGCTGATGGAGGAATCGGCTTTTTCGACATTACTTATTCCGAATGCGGGGGTGGCCGAAAAATAGAAAATAAATCAGTATTCCGGGCTTGATTCGCCTGCCGCGGCAGGTAATTGCCCGTGGGATCAGGGAAAGCGAAAATTGTAACCACGGGAATACATTTGGTATTTCGCGGATTGAAATTTACGCCCGACACTGAGACCGGGCAAAATCGGGCATTTTGGAACCGGCCCTGATCTCTACTCATACGAGGAGACCCATATGGCAGTCGTCACCATTTCCAGACAATTTGGCGCCGGCGGAAAAACCTTGGGACAAAAGGTTGCCGACAAACTCGGTTACAGTTTCGCCGACAACGCGATCATCCAGCGGGTGGCCCAAGAGGCCAATGTCTCCGCTGATTGGGTCACCGCCTTTGAAAAAGAGGCGGGCACATGGGTCAATAAAATCGTTTCGGGAATGGTCTCCCGGCGCATGTTGAGCCGGGTCTTAAAAGATGAAAGGGGCTATCTGGACGAAAAGATTTATCTCGATTACCTGGTGCTGATCATCGCCCAAATGGCCGACGAAGGTGATGTGGTGATCCTGGGCCGCGGCAGCCAGTATATTTTAGACGATCATCCCGACGCGACCCACATCCTCCTTGTCAACGATTTTGAACACCGCGTCGAGTTTATCAAGGAGCGCTACGATGTAACCGGAAAAAGGGCCCGCCAGTGGGTGAGCCGTGAAGATCAGCGCCGAATGAACTTGTATAAGCGTCTCAGCAAAGCCGACTACAACGACCCCGGCCACTATCACATGGTTCTCAACATGGCGAGGGTGGGAATGGATGAGGCGTGTGATATGGTGAGCAATTATGTGAAACGTTCGTGAAACGCAAATTGCAGCGACGTGATGTAAGGGGCCGAAGAAGTGGATATGCCGTTTTAAAATGAGCTTTCGAGGGGTCAGGAGCTTTGTTAAAAGCTAACGAGTCAAGAGCAGACTTGCTCCCTTTTTCTTTTGACTTTTTTGTAACCGAATTTTATAATATGCGGTTAAAATATGCTGGCGCGTACTGCAAATCAGCCGAGTAACTTTTTATGGGTGCATCAATGTTATGTCTCGGAATAATTGAGAGCCCCAAATAATAATCGATTTTACAATGTAGTTCTCATTATCTATGGAATTTTTGAAAATTTTAAAAAGCGCTGAATTTTGGATCATGGGCATAGGGCTTTTAGCGTTAGGTTTTGCTTTGAATGTAATCTTTCAACTATTTGTATTGCCGAGTAATCAAAATAAGCGGGAAATTGGTCGCATAGAAGAAAGACTTAAAATAGCCCATGACCAACTCGCTGAAATAAAAGATAAAAATCAACAACTATCAACTCATTTAAAAGAAGAATCCGATAAAAATCGGACTAATAATACCGCAATAAAAACAATAACGATTCTAAAGCAAAAAAATTCTAATCTTGACAATGAGTTAAAAAAAACAGAAGAAAAAGTTGAAAAACTGGAAAGCATTATTGCTGAAGCAAAGTGGGATACAGAAATATTGGCGATAAAAGCCAGAGAAAGATCTGAATATATAAACGCTTGCATTAATCAATTTCCGGGTAATTTGTCCCCACGCTTATGTGCAGAAGAATACGACAAATATTTATCAAAGAAAGAAAAAATAAAACATCAATAATAAACAAAAAACATAACCAACCATTTCATCTGACCTAAACAGTGATTAGCAAACAAGTTTCTGGGGGAAAATTTGTGGGACTCTTTAAAGAAATTAAGAAAAAAATTATTGGAAGAGCAAAAAAATCGTAAAAAAAGGCATCAAAATGATCGCTCCGATACCGAGTATAATAGTCGATATTACTAAGGGCAAAAAGCCAGAAGATGCCGCTAAAGATGTTGTAAAAGCCCGTATTGAAGTTCTTAAAGAAGTTCATGGAATCGCTGGAGATATTGAACAAGAGTTGAATAAAGTCATCGGCAAGATAACAGAAAAAGTAGTGGGTGAAGGGGCCAGAAAAGTTGTTGAGGATTTCCGGCGAATTGCCAAACCCGTTGATTCGCGCACAGCGGAGTCATACCTTAGCGCTTTGAGCAATTTTGTTGATACTGGTGATCTGGCATATATAAATCCACTAATAGGGATCATTGCCGGGGAAATTAGGACCGCCAGGGATCAATATTGGGATAGAGCAGGGTCTGTATCAAACAAGGTGGTGAACTTAATGCCTTTGGAGATACAGGCTTTTGCTAAAAATGCAAAATACATAGGGCTTCCTGAAAAACGCAAAAAACGGTCAAATCATGCAAATAAGCAGCGGTCGGGTCGGGTGGAGTGCATCCACATTATCTTGAAAAGGGCGCATCAAAGTCGCCGACCGCCCAAAGAGATCTT
>Ga0209788_1000020_pt1 | contig 56331 bp, 49 predicted proteins | sample WorMetLIZISLAND1_2_FD_187415 | JGI IMG/M metagenome (GOLD analysis project Ga0209788, IMG submission 187415) | Marine gutless worms symbiont microbial communities from Max Planck institute for Marine Microbiology, Germany - Olavius clavatus LIZARD... ...
CCACCCCCGCGCCGAGGTAGAGCGCGGGCAGCAGGGTCTCCGGGTCCGTGGCGACGGTGCTGAACGCGGGAGCGGCGCTGGCCGTCGAGGTCTGGTAGCTCTCGGGCGCGTCGCCGTAGTCGGTGCATCTCTTGACGGTCTCGTCGTAGGCGAAACCGCGGCCCTGGGTCGCGCCGCCCGGCAGACCATCGGTATCCGCGGGAAAGGCGCCGGGATCCAGGCGCCCGCCGGAAACGAGGTCCGCGAAAGTATAAGTGCTGTCGCCCTCGATGGCGTCCGGGCAGCCGTCGTTGTCGCTGTCAGTGTCACGGTTATTGGGAATGCCGTTGTTGTCAATATCATCGCAGATCAAATCAAACTTTACCTGTATATCATCTAAAAAATTGCCGACTGCTTGGTCGCCCGTGGCAGTAGAAACGGATTGAAAAGCGATCGCCAATGTGGTTTGCCCTGCCGGTATCGTAAATGTGCCGGAGTAAAAACCCCAGGACTGTCCGTCAGTCATGGTTTCTGCAGCAGGGGCTGCCAGGGCGTCCGCCAGGGTTGCACCAAATCTTACCTCGGCTACATCCACACCCCATCTCCCTCTGTGATAGAGACTCCAGGTCACCGTGCCCCCATTACCGCCGATACAAAACTCCTGGTATAGTGCGGCATGCTCACTTGCATTTATTTCAGCAAAATTTATGCCCTCCTGCGCGGGGACAGGTCCTACGATGCCGGCTCCGTCGCCCCATATCTCAATTCTACCACCTGGAGCCGTAGTTTTCCAACCCGGGACGTATTGTTGAGGCATTTGGTTCCACTCACCGGGTCGTACAATGAATGCTTGCTCTTCAAAACCGCCATTTTCGAAGACAGCAGTAGCAGCACAACCGCATTCTATTACATCACTAAGTCCATCATTGTCATCGTCCTGATCCACGTTATCGGGCACACCGTCCCCATCGGTATCGGTCTGCAGGGAGCGGGGATAGCCGGGCGCTCGAACCGCTGACGCGCTCCGGCCCACCTCGAGATCCCAGTCGCCGTTCTTTCCGGTCACATCGTCCGAGGCGGCCACCGGTACGCCCAGCGCACGCGCCAGGCGGCGGACCGCTTCCTGCCCCTTCTCCCCGGCGCCGAAGTTGCAGCCGTAGATATGGAGCGTCGCGCTCCCGCTGAAACCGGGCAGCCCACGGACGAAAGCGGCGATCCGGCCGGCGTTTTGCCACCGGCCGCCGAGCAGCAGCTCGCCGGGTCGGCCGTGGCTGAAGAGGTGAAAGCCCCGGCCGGAAGCGTGCCGGCCAAGGGCCTCTTTGAGCCGCCGCGCATCGGCAACCTCCCCGTCGATGTAGTGGCCGGGGAGGGGCCGGACGCTGGCCGGGTTCCACGGGTCACCAAAACCGGCGGAGACAGGAGGAGCCCCGCGCCCGTCGGTATTGGTCCGGGCAAGGCCCGCGCCGTCCAATGCGAAAAGAGCGACGCAGGTTACCAAAAGAATGAGCGCCCCCCGGCGAAACCCTTTTTTGCGGGTGATGGTAAGGGACTGCAAACTTGTCGCCGCCATCCCCAGGAGATGACGGATTTTCCCCGAACTGCTTTTCTTCATGAGCATCGAATTCATTGTCTCAACCCTCTTCGTTATAGTTTTACATCAAACCAAATTGCCCGCCCGCGAGACCGGGTGTGGCCGCCATGATCGTCGGCATGGGAATGCCGACCTACGACGAACCGCTCGTATGCGAGACGGGCTTGGCCGGTGATCTCTCCTTATTTTATATGAAAAGTCTTACCAAAATATGTACAAAAAGCAAGACTTTCATCGTTCGTTGTGGCTGTTTACGGCCATGGAGGGTAGTTTGTCAGAACCGCTTTTCCTGTCTATTCCGTATATACCCGCCAAGCCAACATGTTCGGGCTTTCGGGTTATATCTCATGGTAAGTATAGCTTGTCAATAAAATCCGGCACAATATTATATCCCTTTGGCCTGTGGGAATCCTTTATGTAGGTCGGCATCCCCATGCCGACATCAACCAAACCACCTCCCCCGCCTGGGGCGGGGACTCCTCCTTGAAAAGGAGGAGAGTTTTATTCTGTTTATTTTTTTGGGGGCCAAAAAGAAACGCCCCCGCGCGGCGGCAAAGGGTTGCCGCCCTACGAACCTTGTCCGGCGGCGAAGGGTTTTTATGTAGGTCGGCATTTCCATGCCGACAAGCGGGGGTTGCAGCCTGCACGCGTTGACGCCTTGTTCGGCGGCAAGGGATTGCCGCCCTACAACCTTGTTCGGCGGCAAAGGGTTTTTTGTAGGTGGGCATCCCCATGCCGACAAGCGGGGGTTTGGAACCTGCACGCGTTGACGCCTTGTTCGGCGGCAAAGGGTTGCCGCCCTACCAAGACGGTGTCGGAGGTATCATTTTGTTGCCAAACAATACGGAAGGTTGACCCTTCCGTAGAGATGCATTATAGATTTTTCCAAAAAACGCTGAATGCAACCGTCATCTCCGGCGATGTCGGGCGGCAATTCATGAACCGGCGAAAGATATGTTGGAGACGGATTGGATACAAACTCTTACCAAGACAGGCCGTATGATTTCACTGAATAACGTCACCAAATATTACGGATCATTTTTAGCGGTGGATCATCTGACCGCCACCATCAGCAAGGGCGAAGTACTGGGACTATTAGGACCCAACGGCGCCGGCAAAACCACCACCATGCGGATGCTGACCGGATTTTTGCAGCTTTCGGAAGGTCACATCACCGTCAAGGATATCAATGTTGGCGGGCAGCCGCAAAAAGCGCTGCAAATCATGGGCTATCTCCCCGAGTCTGCGCCGCTTTATCATGACATGCTGGTATTCGACTATCTCCATTACGTGGCCGCCATCCGCGGGATGAGTGGAAGCCGGGCCGACGACCGTATCAAGACCCTGGCTGAACTGTGCGGTATTGAGAATGTCATGCATCAACCCATCGCGGTGCTCTCAAAAGGCTACAAACAGAGGGTGGGTCTGGCCCATGCCATGATGGAGGATCCGGAAATTCTGGTTCTGGACGAACCGACATCCGGCCTGGACCCCAACCAAATTGTGCAAATAAGAGAGATTATCCGTCAAATCGGCAAGGAAAAAACCGTGGTGCTTTCCACCCATATTTTAAGCGAAGCCGAGGCTACCTGCGACCGGATTCTCATTTTACATCAGGGTCAAATTGCCGCTGACGGAACGCCGTCGGAGCTAAAAAAGCGATCCAAGAGCAGCCGCCGGATTTATGTGGGGTTACAAAATGCCGCCGCCGATGCCGCTGACCTGTTGAGCCGGCTACCCGGCATTGTATCGGTCACTCAAAAAGAACAGGCTGATGGAGCGATGCGCTTTGCGCTGACCACCAACGGTGACACAGACCTGATGGGGCCTTTGTATCAGTGCATCAAAACCACGGATTGGCTGCTGACGGAGTTTTATCAGGAAAAAGAATCCTTAGAATCGATTTTCCGGGATCTGACGCAATAACCCGGAGATTATTATATATCAGGTATCCCTTTACGGAGTTCTTCATGGCTCGCATTGCCACTCTATTTAAACGTGAATTTGCCGCCTTTTTTGTGTCGCCGGTGGCCTACATTGTCATAACAATCTTTTTATTGGTCACGGGGTGGTTCTTTTTCACCACTTTTTTCCTGTTGGACCAGGCCAATCTGCGCAATTTTTTCAATCTCCTGCCTTTTGTCTTTTCCTTTGTGGTGCCCGCAGTGACCATGCGCCTCTTTTCCGAAGAACGCAATGTCGGCTCGTACGAGACGCTGCTCACCCTGCCTGTGGCGCTGTGGGAGGTCGTGGCCGGAAAATTCTTGGCGGCGGTGGCTTTTATAGCGGCGCTGCTGGCGCCCACTCTGGCCTATGCCATCACCGTCAGTTGGCTGGGCGACCTGGATTGGGGTCCGGTCATCGGCGGGTATATCGGTGCGTTGCTGTTGGCCGCTGCTTTTGCAGCCATCGGGTTGTTTGCCTCAGCGCTTACCCGCAATCAAATTGTCGCCTTTATCATCGGCATGGCCATCTGTTTTGGCTTCACGTTAATTGACAAAATGCTTTTTTTCCTGCCGCCCGGTCTGTTGGACGTTTTTCACTATCTGGCATCGGGCAGCCATTTTGAAACCATCTCCAAAGGTATCATTGATACACGTGACCTGATCTATTTTGCCAGTATTGTTTTTATCGCACTTTACGCGACCCATTGGGCGCTACAGGAAAAAAGGTAAGAAATGACTATGAAAAATATCAACCGTTGAGGTTATACACATGGACTTTTCACCGCTTGTTGTGGCCGCTGGCAGCCACGGAGGTTTTTTTGTATGAAAAATGGGAAGCTGTTTACATTTTTGCTCTATCTGACTGCTATTGTGCTGATCAACGCTGTTGGACTGACACTGTTCAAACGGTGGGATCTCACCCGAAACCGCCTCTACGCCATTTCCGATGTGAGCCACCAGGTGGTGCAAAACCTTGCCGAGCCGCTCACCATCAACGCCTTTTTCACCAAGGACCTGCCCCCCCCCCATAACGCCACCGAGCGTTACCTGCGGGATCTTTTGGAGGAGTATGCCTTGTACGCCAATAACAACTTTCATTACCGCATATACTCGATTCGTGCCGATGACGGTACGCTGGCACAATCCGATCAAAACGGCATTGAGCAGGCCGAAAGCTACGGGATTGAACCCATTCAAATCCAACGCATTGATGCCGATGAAATCAAATTTCAAAGGGCCTATATGGGGTTGGTACTCATTCATGGTGACATGGTGGAGAAGATTCCCGCCATTACCAGTACCGACGGCCTGGAATATCGCATCACCACGGCTATCTCCAAACTCAACAACAAAATCGGCGCCTTTGCCAATCTGGATGAAAAGATCAATATCGAACTCTACCTCTCCTCTTCGCTGTTGAGCGTCGCCCCTTTGATGCAGTTGGAAGGGTTGGGTAGCCTTGCTCAAAATGTTGAAACCGTGGTGGATCGATTAAACCGCATCAATTACGACCGACTCACTTTTCAGAAACTGGATCCATCCAAAAATCCCGCGGCGGCCGAGCAGGCGGGTAAAGAGCGGCTCCTGCATTTGCAATGGGATGCCATTGCGGAACGAAACCTGCCCAAAGGTTCGGGCAGCGCCGGCCTGGTGGTGCGCCACAAAGATAAACGTGTGGCCCTGGAGGTGATCAATGCCGTGCAAATTCCCCTCATCGGAACCCATTACCGGATGGTACCGCCGGAAAGCCTGGAAGATGCCGTCTCCCAGGCCCTGGAAGCGGTGATCGATATTCATGAAAGAATTGGTCTGCTGACCAGTCACGGCGCCCTGGGAGGCTCCGGACCGCCCGATGCCATGGGCCGGCAACCTGCCGGCATCAACAATTTCCGGACACTGCTTTCGGAAAACTATACGATTCAGGAGGTGGACCTGACCCAAACCGAGATTCCCAGGGGGTTGCGTTCCCTGATCATTGCTCGGCCCACGGAAGCCTTTTCCGACTGGGAACTCTACCAGATTGATCAATTCCTTATGCAGGGGGGCAACCTGATTCTCTTTTTGGACCGCTACCAGGAAACCATGCCAGGCGGCCGGCAGGCCATGATGATGGGCGGACGCCCCTCGTACCAACCCATCGACTCGGGCCTGGGAAAGCTTTTGGATCACTGGGGCATCAAGCGTAAGGACGGCTATGTACTCGATGAAAACTGTTTTACCCAACGAGTTCCCGAGGCCATGGGCGGCGGTGAACGGGCGCTCTATTTTGCACCGGTTATCGAAAGCGACAAGATCGCCCACTCCGTGACCTTTTTGGAAAATATTAAAGGGCTGGTCACTTTGAAGGTCTCACCTCTTGAGGTCAATCTTGAAAAAGAGGGGCTTCAAGATTTGACCGCCACACAACTGATCGCCACCACCGATGAAGCCTGGCTGATGGAAGATCCCATCAATTTACATCCCATGCTGCTGACGCCGCCGCCTGAAAATGAACCGCGTCAATCCTATCCGTTGGCTTATCTCATTGAAGGCTCGTTTCCCAGCTATTTTAAAGGTAAACAGATCCCCGTCAAGATTGTGGAACAAGAGCGTGATGAAGACCCCGGTGAAGATAAGGATACGGAAACGGCAGATCGCCAAACAGTACAAACCGCTCCGGAAGTGGCCCATGACAGTCAGGGCCGTTTTATCGCCCAAGGGAACAGAGCCAAAATCTTTATTCTGGGCAGCGCCGAAATGATCACCGATGGCATTATCGACGAATCGGGCCGAACCCCCAATGACATGTTTGTGATGAACGCCATTGATGCATTAAATGATCGCACAAAAATCGCCACCATGCGTAGTAAACAGCAATTGTTTAACCCGCTGGCGGAAACCACCCAAGGGGTGAAAACGGCGGTCAAAGCGGCGAACATTATTGGTTTGCCTATTTTGGTGGTGCTTTTTGGTATCGGGGTGTGGGCGAACCGTCATGTCCGCAAAAAGAAGATCGCGGCCAAGTTTCAACCTTCGGCCACTTAAATTCAAACGGCATTCAGGACAAGCCTATGCGTTTCAAAAAAGAACTGATTACTTTAGTGCTGATCATTGCAGTGGCGGCCGGCTACCTCTTTTTGCGTCAGGCAGACCGGTTGGCCTACGAACTGCCCCAACTTGAAAAAGTCGACCCCCAAACCGTTGTCAAGCTGGCCGTAACCGGCCCCGAAGGCAACCTGTTATTGGAAGAAAAAGGGGGCCAATGGGTTGTAATGCCCCGGGAGCATTTGGCCGACGATCAAAAAGTCGACGCCATGTTAGCCACCATCGGGAACTTGGCGGTCACCACCGTTGTGGCTGAAAAATCGAGTGACGCCCGCTATGATCTCGATGTAGATCATCGCATTGAAGTTACGGCCTGGGACGAAAATAAAATCGTGCGGCAATTCAGCTTGGGCAAAGCCGCCGATACCTTTCGGCATACCTTTGTCAAACTGCCCGGCGACAACCGCGTATTCCACGCCCGGGACAATTTTCGCGACCGTTTTGATTTCTCTGTGGATGCGTTGCGGGATAAACAGGTCCTGACCGTCGAGCCCGATCAGGTCACCTCCATTCAGGTGGTGCGTAAGAAAGAGATGTTTGAATGGATCCCCATCGAATCCAAACCGGCCCAAAGCGACGGAAAGGAAAAAGAGGCCCCTGCCGCTGAAAAACAGTGGCAAACAACCGACCAGAAAACAGTGGATCATTCCAAAATAAACCGACTGCTCCAGAAATTTACGGATCTCCACTGCCAATCGTTCCTTGAACCGGACGCCCCTGAGGTTTCCACGCCACCGGTTTGGCATATAACCCTAAAAACCTCCGATAACGACCATACGTTCACGCTCTATCCTGAAATCACCCGGGACGAAGAAAAACTCTGGCCGGCTGCAAGCTCTTTGGCAGCGGATCCTTTTAGGCTGTCCGACTGGCAAGCCAAGGATATTGTTGAACTCATTGATCATCTGACCTTACCGAAGAAAGCCGGATCCGGTGAAGATACTTCAAAAGAGTAACCATGAACTCAATTGTGGAAACTATTTCCGCCTTTATTCAGAGGGTGGTGCATTATTTCAAAGAACTATTTTTATTCCTCCATTACGGTGTCATTGAGTGGTGGCGAGTTGAGGGGCCTGCGTTGTGGGCCAAGGCGCAAACCTGGTTGACGGAACCCGGGCGCCCCGTCCGGATTCTGGTCGTTACGATCCTTTTACTGGTCGTCTTCGGCCTGTTGATAAGACTTTTCCGGCGTCGTCCGAAACCGGTTGCACCGCCAAGAGAAGCAGACAAACCACCAAAAGTAACAGCGGGAACACCCGGGCAGGATTTCCCCCGGTCAACCACAGCACCAGCGACCGCGCCTGGGCCTGCACCTGAGGATGCCTTGGAGGTTCCGGAAACCACGACCCCCGCACCCGGTCCTGTTCCGGAAAACCCCGTCGCTGCAACACTGCCACCTGCAACCCCTCCCGAACCGCAGGTCACCATCCCGCCGGCGCCGGAACCGACGGCCACACCCCCTCCCGCTGAAAAATTTTCATTTTTCGATCGTCTGAAAAAAGGGCTTCACAAAACCCGTCAATGGCTGACCGATGATTTAAATGCCATTTTTCAATCGGGGAAGCTGGATGATGAAACCCTGGAAGATCTGGAGGAGATGCTCATTACAGCCGACGTCGGGGTTCAGACCTCCATGAAGATCGTTGAAAAAGTAGGCCGACAAAAGGGCCGGATTAAAAACGCCGCCGATCTGAAAACGGTGTTGCAAGAGATCGTTTTGGGGATATTGACCCAAGCGGATGGTGCATCCGAAGCTGAACCCCCTTTTGAAGCACACCTATCCAAACCACACGTGATGATGGTGGTGGGGGTCAACGGGGTCGGCAAAACCACAACCATCGGAAAGCTGGCGGCGCGCTATGTCGCCAAAGGCAAAAAGGTTTTGCTGGGCGCGGCGGATACCTTTCGTGCCGCGGCGGTGGAACAGTTAGACGTCTGGGCTGACCGGGCCGACACCGATATTGTCAAGCACAACGAGGGGTCCGATCCGGCGGCGGCGGCCTTTGACAGCGTGGATGCGGCCATTGCCCGGAATACCGATATTGTTTTGGTGGACACAGCGGGGCGGCTCCACACCAAGGTCAATCTTATGGAAGAGATCAAAAAAGTGCAGCGCTCCATCAACAAGCGACTACCCGAGGCGCCCCACGAAGTCCTCTTGGTGTTAGATGCCACCACCGGCCAGAACGGGCTGGCTCAGGCCAGGAAATTTAATGACGCATTGGGTCTGACCGGCTTGGTTCTCACCAAGCTTGATGGAACCGCCAAAGGGGGCGTGGTCATCGGTATTTGTGATACCCTGAATATACCGTTATGTTATCTTGGTGTGGGTGAGCAGATTGATGATCTACACCCATTTGAGCCGGATCAGTTTGTTCAAGCCCTTTTTGAGTAAAGAAAATTCGGATATTTTTGGTAAAAATCGCCGGTAAGAGGGTTTTAGGGATTTACATCTACCTAAAAGGGCATTATACTTCAGTTTCTTACGGTTGAGATCCACCAACCCTTTTGGGATAGTAACTTTACCAACATCACCAGTGACAACTTTTTTTAACCGGGGCCATGCGGTTATACTTTCTTTAAATGGGATATTTTTGTATGAACGATACTAATTTATTGACAACCCGTCACTCATGCTGTAATCGGCTATAGACGGAATGTGAAGGTGTTTAAACGTAGGCCCCATAACAACCCAAAGGAGTGAGACAATGACGAAAGCTGAATTGGTAGAAAAAATGGCTAAGGATGCCGGGATCACGAAAGTGGCCGCGGCCGCGGCGCTGGACTCGTTTACCACCAGTGTGACCAAAGCGCTAAGGAAAAAGAACGGTAAGGTCACCTTGGTGGGTTTTGGCACCTTTGCAAAAGTGCGTCGTAACGCACGCAAAGGCCGCAACCCGCAAACAGGCGAGCAGATCAAGATCAAAGCCGCCAATGTGGTAAAGTTCCGCCCCGGCAAAAAACTGAAAGACGCCGTTTAACGCCTATTATCAGCGAGACCTTTTCATAGACCGCTTTTAATCCTTTATCCTCTGACGGGGACAAGGCGCCAGAGAGGAGAAGAGTTCTGATCATGTCGTCGGCCTGGTATCATCAAAAGATATATCAGGCCGATGATGACGACCGCACGGTAAAATCGGTATACCGGCTTGAATACGGTTCGTTCCGGACCATAACGCGCTCAACGTGTGCCCGAGCGGGACCGTCATGACACCATGTAAGGACCGTATCAACGGCAGCCTGGTCACCCTCAAAAAACGCTTCAACACTTCCGTCGGACATATTTCGCACCCAACCTGTTACACCGGCTGCCTGGGCGGTTTTTTGGGTGTTCAAGCGATAAAAAACCCCTTGGACCTTGCCGTAGATGTGTACACGCACGCATACCATTTGCTTGTTCATGTTAGACTTGCCTCGTTTCCCTTCAATCAACACCACCGGATTGAGCCCGGATTTTGCACGCCACGGATGGGTTCATTGGCAAGGCAGCAAGGGCGAAGCTGTATTCGAATACCGCGAGCCCTTGATAACGCAGCCAATGGACGCAGCCCGTGAGCGTCCGTCCGGATGAAATGTTACCAATCTGTTATCCATGTCAAAGCACCAAAACGGTGTTCAGGAAATAACAGTAAGCATATGGTCAAGCGGAAATATCAAATATAAATAATTTTCCGGTAAAATTTCATGCAAAATTCGGGTTGAGTGAACCGATCATCACAAATATCAGGACTTCTCTTCCAACAGTTCTAAAAATTGCGACTCATCCAAAACCCGGACACCAGCCTGTTTAGCAGCGGCCAATTTGTTACCCGGTTTTTCCCCTGCCACCAGATAACCAGTTTTCGATGTGACCGATTTTCCGATCTGCCCCCCCCTTTGCTTGATTCGTTCAGCGGCCCGGTTGCGTGTCATCCGGGTCAACCGTCCGGTAAGCACCACGGTTTTGCCGGCCAAGGCGCCCTTGGTTTTGCTTTGCTGAAGGGCCGTGATGCAAACACCCGCTGTGATCAATTTTCCAATCTCTTGGCGGTTTTCCGCTTGACCAAAAAACCGGACCACGCTGTCCGCCGTTTCCGGGCCGATGCCTTCGATAGTCAAAAGATCTTCCTTTTTCTTGTCCAATTCCACTGGCCCTGAAGTGATAAAACACGCATGCAAATTTTCCAGCGTCCCCATCGCATCGGCGATTAGTGCGGCGGCAGCTTCACCCACGAAGCGGATGCCCAAGGCCAGAATAAACCGGGCCAACGATATGGTTTTACTCGCCTCAATGGCCGCCACGAGATTGGCCGCCGACTTTTCGCCCATACGCTCCAGTTGTACCAGCTTTTTTGCCTCCAGGGTAAAAAGATCCGCATAGGCTGTCACCAGTTTTTCGTCAACCAGTTGCGCCACCAGTTTGTTTCCCAGGCCGTCAATATCAAAGGCGGGTTTGGAGACAAAATGACGGATCCGCTCTTTAAGCTGAGCCGAGCAATTGATGTTGATGCAGCGTGTTGCCACTTCCTCTTGCAGCCGTTGAACCCGGCTGCCGCATGCAGGGCAAAAAGTCGGCATTGAAAAAGGTTTGGAACGACTATCTCTTTTGGCAGTCACCACTTTAACGATTTTGGGGATGACATCTCCGGCGCGCTCCAAAAAAACAGTATCGCCCACCCGAACATCTTTGCGCAACAGCTCATCGGCATTGTGCAGTGTGGCACGGCGTACCGTTACACCACCGATATTGACCGGCTCCAGTTCGGCGACGGGCGTCAGGACACCGGTTCGGCCCACTTGAACGGCAATTGCGTGAACACGCGTAGTGGCCTGAACCGCCTTGAATTTGTATGCGATGGCCCAGCGCGGCGCACGGCGCAGGGGTTGACCCATAGGTTCAAGCTCTAATTGGGTTTGCAGATCCAGCCGATCCAGTTTGATCACCACCCCGTCGATATCATAGGACAGATCCCGCCGCTTCGACTCCATTTGGTGGTAGAACGCCAATACCTGCTGTAGCGTCAAATCATCTTTCACATGCGGATTGACGCGTAAACCCAATCGGGTTAGGCTACGTAGCAGTTCGCCGTGTGTGGCAACGGTCAAAGCCTCCTTTTGGCCAACCCCGTAAAAATAGATTTCCAAAGGCCGTGTGGCCGTAACACCGGAATCCAACTGCCGTAAAGCACCTGCCGCAGCGTTGCGCGGGTTGGCAAAGGCTGGCTGCTCTCCATTCAGCCGATCCTGGTTGAGTTGTTCAAACCCGCTTTTATTCATAAAGACTTCACCCCGCGCTTCCAGCCGGGATGGTACCGACCCCGGGACCGGGGTCTGCAGGACCAAAGGGACAGCGGAAATGGTGCGTACATTGGCGGTGATGTCTTCCCCTTTCTTACCATCGCCCCGAGTGGCCCCTCGAACCAAACGGCCGTTTTCATAAATGAGAGATACGGCAACCCCGTCCAGTTTCGGTTCAGCGACATACTTGAGTGCCTCGTCTACTTTGAGCCGTCGTTTCACCCGCTGATCAAAAGCCATAATATCGGCATCGCTAAAACCGTTATCAAGGCTCTGCATGGGCGGGTCATGAGGCGCCGGTTCAAAGCGGGTACCGGGCGGCGCGCCCACCCGGGCAGTGGGGGAATCGGTCGAACGCAGATGAGGGGCCTCTTTTTCCAAGGCCAACAGTTCTTGCATCAGGCGGTCATACTCCCCATCCGAGATAACGGGATCATCCAGCACGTGGTAACGGTAGTTGTGATGATGCAACGCTTCACGAAGCTGTTCAATCCGCGCCTCAATCGCTTTACCACTTTTGGCCGGCATCCTGACGCCTTATTGGGGGGTTCCGGTTCTGGCATAATCGGCGGCCCACTTTGAAACAGTTTGGGCCACATGCCGGTTCATCGCCGTAAAATGCAGTTGTTTAAATCCCGGTTGCCAGGTGAGATCACCCAAATGGTCGGAAACCGTTAGCACACCGGCCAGGCCTATGTGATGAAACTGCGCCGCGGCAAAAAGCGCGGCCAGCTCCATCTCAATAGCCAAAACCCCTTGTTGCTGCAACCCGGTGATGATCTCACCTGTCTCCCGAAAAATCGCGTCAGTGGACCAGACGGTGCCTTTGTGAATCACCGCATCTTCGGAGAGAACCCCTATTAGGGATTCCGCCAATTGGGGCGCGGTTGCAAAAAGGTTCTTTTTTTGCTCCGCATAGTAGCGCGAAGTGCCCTCGCCGCTGAGGGCGTTTCCGGGTACCAAAAGATCCCCGACCCGGACGGAATTGTTGATGGCGCCACACCACCCCGCAAAAACAACCGTCCGGGCGCCCCAAGCGATTAGTGCTTCCAGAATGGCGACGGCATAGGGTGCTCCCATCATCGGGCCGGCCAAGGCAACGGAATCGGGTCGGTCCGCAGAATAGTAGAGCCGGCTGTGGTAGAGTGGATAGCCGGGATCACCGGCCAAACCAAGATGTTGTCGAAATTGCGCAAGCAAACCAACCGGACTCACCATAATGGCAACCGGCCCTACAACAGGTGTTCGGGCGGTTTTGACGGGCTGGATGATTGCGGTGTCGGTTTTCAAGGTCACCGCCTTTGAATGCTATTCAGGCGGAACCAGCTCGGCCAAGGTCTCTTTAATGTCATCAATGGTTTCATATAAAAAGAGTACATCTTCCATGCTGAGCCGTCCGGCCCGCACCGGCGCACGATCGGAGCCGTCCTGTTTTTTGAGAATCCGCGGGCCGATCTGAAGTTTGGGCGTCCCGTTGTTGTAGGAATTAATCGAGAGCACCAGACCGGTCTCTGCGGACTTCCACTGATGCAGAATTTTGTCTTTTTCAGGGTCAAAAGGCATGTTAGTTCCTATCTTTGAGTTCTGGCAAAAAAACACCATCTACGCCATATTGATAAGTTAACCGACTCAAAAGGGTTAAGGAAGCGCAGCAACAAAACCCTTTTGAGTCTATGCTCATCGTCAGGTTAGTTTTTTTAGTTTGAACATCTACTAATCAATATATTATCGAGAAGTAATCACCCAATCGTTCTCCCTGAAGTTGGTATCATGTGTTAATCAAAGTAAAGTCGGCCACCTCGCCAAACAGCCCCGCGACCTGACCCAGCAGCGCCAGCCGGTTATTGCGCAATTCGGCCTCGTTCACCATCACCATGACATCATCGAAAAGCTGATCCACGGGTGCTTTCACACCTGCAATGGTTTTTAAAGCGCTGTTGTAATTGCCGCTTTTCAACTGTTTGATGATTTCTTTTTGGGCCGACTGGACCGCTTTGTGGAGTTTTTTCTCCGCAGGCTCTTTGAGCAGCCGGGCATTTACTTTGGCCCCTTTTTGAGTACCCGCCTTTTTGATGATATTGGCAACGCGCTTGAAAGCGGCGGTTAGATCGTCAAAATCCGGGGCCGTGCGCAGCCTCGCCAAAGCCCCCGCCCGACGCCATACGTCCGGTATGGAGTCAATGGAAACGGCGGTGACCGCGCTGACCAGATCCTTGGAATATCCCTCGTCGGTAAGCAGCCGCTCCATACGGCGTTTTAAGAACTTGATCATACCCGCCACCAGCACGGCTTTCTTTTTACCGCCACCCACCTTGTAATGCTGTAACCCGGCCTTGAGCAGTGCTTCAAGACTTATATCCAGGTTCCGGCTGTTTAAAATCTGTATCACCCCAATGCTCTGGCGTCTTAAGGCGTAAGGATCGGCGCCACCGGTAGGTGTCAGCCCAATGCTGAAAAAGCCGCATAGGGAGTCAATCTTATCGGCGATGCTGATCAGCGCACCAGTGGCGCTTTTCGGCAAGGCCGCGCCCGATGCCACCGGACGGTAGTGCTCTTCAATGGCCGTGGCCACCGCCTTGGGTTCTTTGGCGACGCCTGCGTAGATGCGGCCCATCACCCCCTGCAACTTGGGAAATTCGCCCACCATTTCGCTGACCAGGTCGGTTTTACAAAGTGTCGCTCCTCGTTTGGACCAGTCGGTAACCCGCTTCCCCTGATTTGTCGCCTTGGCCAGCCAGGCTGTCAGTTTTTGGATCCGCAGGGTTTTTTCGTACATGGTGCCCAAATCCGCCTGAAAGGTAACCCCCTTGAGCTGATCAACCCACTGATCCATGGGAACTGACGTATCATTGCCATAAAAGAAGGCCGCATCGGAAAGTCGGGCCCGGATTACCTTCCCATGTCCTTCGGCCACCCGATCCATATCCTTGGTTTGGGTATTATTGACCGCCACAAAAGCAGGTAAAAGATCGCCTTTTTTATTCACCAGGGCAAAGTAGCGCTGGTGCTCGCGCATAGCGGTGATCAAGATTTCCGATGGCAGTTTTAAAAATTCGGCATCAAACCGGCCCGCCACCGGCGCGGGAAATTCCACCAAGTTTGTCACCTCAGCCAACAGCCCCGGATCTTCCAAAATATAACCGCCCGCCTTTTGTGCGGCAGCATTGATGCTCTTTTTCACCGCCTTTTGCCGCGTTTCGATGGCGGCAACCACCTTGGCTTTTCTCAATTGGCTCACATACGTGGCGGGCGATTCAATCTGAATCTTTTTGGGGGCCATAAAATAGTGCCCCTGGGTGGCACGGCCCGTCTTGATCGTTCCGATTGTAAAAGGGATCACCTTTTTACCCAATAACGCCACGATGGTGCGGATCGGCCGGGCAAAGAGAATGTGCTGTGAACCCCACTTCATCGTTTTTGGGAACGGCGTGGCCAAGATCACATCGGGTAAAATGGTTTTTAAAATCGTCGCGGCCGCCTGGCCCCGGGCCCGTTTTTCCGCATAGAGCCGAGATCCCTTGGCTGTTTTCCTGATCTTCAACTGCTTGACGGTAACACCTGCTTTTTCGGCAAACTTTACCGCCGGGACCAACGGTGTACCCTTTTTATCAAACGCGACCGTCACCGGCGGTCCCGTGAGGGTTTCGCTCAACGTTGTCTGCCGGTCGGCCACCTTGTCAATCATTACGGATAGGCGCCTGGGGGTTCCAAGGGTTTTCGCTTTGCCATGGGTAATCCGCTCCTGGTCCAACCGGGTGGTCAACGTATCCGCAAGAGCCGTTAGGGCCGGGCTGATATAACCGGCGGGGATCTCTTCTGTTCCAATCTCAAGCAATAACGTTTTCATCTGGTCCTTCCGGAAATAAGGTCAAAACAAACAGGCGCCAGCCTACAGAAGCGTTTCCGACAGATCAGCCATGCTATTTTTTTCACTGTTACTGATCAAGGGGAAACCCATCTCCTTGCGTTGCCGTACAAAGCCTTCGGCGCATTTACGCGCCAGGTTGCGCACCCGGCCGATATAGGTGGTCCGCTCGGCGACACTGATGGCGCCCCTGGCGTCAAGCAGGTTAAAGGTATGGGAACATTTCAAACAGAGCTCGTAGGCCGGCAGCACCAGCCCCTTGGTAATGGCGCGCTTGGATTCGGCTTCATACATCCGAAACCGTTTAAAGAGCATATCCACATCAGCCACTTCAAAGTTGTAGGTGGACTGCTCCACTTCCTGCTGATGCGCTACTTCACCGTAGGTATATTCATCATTCCACTTCAAATCGTACACATTATCCGCCCCTTGAAGATACATGGCAATTCGCTCCAACCCATAGGTCAGCTCCACCGAGATGGGATGCAATTCCAAGCTGCCGGCCATCTGGAAATAGGTGAACTGGGTCACTTCCATACCATCCAGCCAAACCTCCCAGCCCAAACCGGCGGCTCCGATGGTAGGGTTTTCCCAGTCATCTTCCACAAAGCGGATATCGTGCTCCATGGGGTCAACCCCCAATACCTTCATGCTTTGCAGATATTGCTCCTGAATATCGGGCGGTGAAGGTTTAATCAGCACCTGGTACTGGTAATAATGTTGCAGCCGGTTGGGATTGTCCCCGTAACGGCCGTCGGTGGGCCGTCTGGACGGCTGTACATAGGCGGTCTTCCACGGCTCCGGCCCCAGCGCCCGTAACGTGGTGGCATGGTGCAGTGTTCCCGCACCCACTTCCTGGTCGTAGGGCTGTACAATCAGACACCCTTTTTTGGCCCAATACCGTTCCAGTTTGTAAATTACATCCTGAAAATTCATGCGCAAAACCCCAAGTAAAGTTTTGGTTGATCCTTTCGTGACCGACAGGTCTCAACAACGCGTCACCGCTGGAGCGATCTTTACGTAAATCTTTTTCATAGCGCAACTGCACGCCATGAGCAAGAGAGCATGTTTCCCCCAGATCCGCGATTGACAAGGGATTTATAACAAAAAAGATTGAAAAACCTCGTTGATTCAGGTAGATAGAAGGTGATTGATCAACCCGCAACCTTCACCAACGAGGTGAAACCAATGATAAGACAAACCGTACTGCCTTTCAAGCCTGAAAAAACAAACGACCTGATTACCCCCCCCCATGCGGGACCGGCCCTGTTGGGTGAATTTCCCATGGGTTTGGGTCTGTTGAAAAAGCTGGATCGACATTTGCCCAACCCCGACTCGCGGGCGAGGGTGAGCGGTTCGGTTTGGCGTTCCACTTAAAGAGACCTTTGCAGGACATCTATTTTTGTTCACGTTCAAGGAGAGCGAAAAATGTAACCGGAGGGATATATTGAATATTTCGAGGATTACATTTTGAGCCTGACGCCGAAATTGGGCCAAAAGAGGTGTTATGCAGAGGTCTCTTAAAACAGGGCTTACAACAGGAGGCTATGGAGTGCTGTTTTTTGTGCTGACATGGGCCAATGAACAGATTTGCAAAAAATCAATCGCGGATTTTGGGTGTTTATATACGATGATAATCTTGTAAAAAGTCCGATTTTTGCATTTTTATGCTGTAACCCATTCAAATTATTAATAGCAATTTGGACATTTTCAACTTTTTACGAGTCCATCATATACAACTACCCACAAAACAGCTCTCACGTTTTTTGATACAGAAGAGTGGTTCCAAATTTAACTTATAGAATTATCAATAGGCGGGTTTTTCCCTCTCTCTCTTTACATATTCATTTATTTTATCAACAGAAAACCTGTCTTCATTATAATGGGTAGTAAGTAGATTTTTAATTGAATCCAATTGAACTATTTCCATATGTGAGAGGAAAAATCTTTCTATACGTTTTTGACCACCACCTACTTTCCAACTTTTACCTATATAGTATGATATACACGGAGTAAGTTTTGGCCCATAAACAATATTACCCGAAGTATCGTAAGAAATCGACCAGATGCGATCATTTGGGACTACTAAAACAGGTAATACAAATGAAACAACCGTAGTTTTTTCTTTTTCACCAGCATAATGGCAATCTTTAATGATACCAAACGCTGAATTTATTGATTGACTTGTCTTTTCAAATACTTCTGAATCAGAATTCACAATCTTCTTATTTGGGTTTCTTCCAACTTGGTCACAGGATTTACCGACATAATCACCTTCCCTATATACGCTGTTATCATCTAATCGTATTCGCCCTCCATATTTTAAATTTGTATATATCCATTGTGGAGGGTATGGACTCCAAATTAATTGCTGGTATGCCTCAACATGTGATCTCTGCAAACAATGGACAACTAAGGGAAATTTTTCTCGTAGGTTTTTGCATTCAACAGCCATACAGAATCTGAATTGTATTTTATCAGTCAAATTTTTAATCTGAATTGCCCGTATATCGAATTCACGTGTTTTTTTCGTGATCGGATCTTCATACGTTCCTGAATGTTCACATTCAAACCCAAGTTCGTTCAATTTTTGTAAAACTTTTATTTCGAATGAAAAATCGGAGTATTGAGCTAAATATTCTTCAATGTCTTGTTTTTCGATCTTTTGGTCATTTAATTTTACCATATTCAAATCTCTTCATCTAACGTTCGCCTCACCTGCTGAGCGTGATGCCTTGGTTTTTAACCCGGATTTTGTATAGCAAATTTTCTATTGTCCAAAAAAGTGCATCCCTTTTAGAATGATCTTGGGTAGATAAACGCCGATTCCCCTCGAAAAACAGATCACCAAAAGGGTGCAATATGAAACGTAGCAGAATTGGACGCCATCGTAAAGTTTTCAAACAAGGAAAGGCACATATCTCCTTCACCGGCAAGGCGGTGACAGCCCACGCCGGAATGGCTCTTGTTGCCAAGGCCCTTGATTACTAAGACATTAACGACAAATTGGATGCCATGACGGCTCATCTTGATGAGGGCCGCAGCCATTCTACCAGCAAGCTCCTCCAGCAGATCATCACGCTTCGTATCCTGAGCGGTGGTGCCGTCAGTGACATGGCTGTGTTGGATGATCCTGCTGTAACGGCCATGTTTGGGTGGGATGACATTGCGCATCAATCAACTTATGGTCAAAGATTGAAGCTGTTTTCGTGGCAAGACAACCCGGTATTGGAAGCGCACAATCCAGGTCTGAGATAATCATCTACAGTGGCAATTTTTTTTACTCTTTTATGATTATATCGACCAAGCTCACCGGCAGTAATGGAGCGCAGCAGAATTGTCATCCGAGTGCAGGGCCTTGTTGGGCGATTTTTTTAAACACATTAAATTTTAGTGACTTTGGAATACAGTAAAGGCAATGCATTTTGTCTTAAACGAAATTTAGTGCCATGATTGTGTCCCGTGCGAGCATCAAAATCGATTAACAGTTGACCGTTTTCTAATACCTCAATAAACTTATCGATAGAAAAGCCTTGAAGAATCATTATGTCGCTGTAGAAAAAGTGAGTTTTTCCTTGGATTCTTTTCGTTTCCGCTTGCAGATAGAAACAATTCAGTAATTTTGTGCCCGCTTTATGAAAAAGATCAGCAAATCCCCAGTATGGTTGAGGGGTCAACTCCTCTATGCCAATTTTCCTTTCAACTGATTGTAACCATGACTCATGTCTTGCATCCACTAATTTTGAGTTAAAAGAGATTAAAATTCTCTTGTTTTTCCTGTCAATAATAACTTTGAAGCCTCTATCACTTCTCGATAGCCCATGAATTGTTTGCCGAAAGCTCATTTCATTTTCAGGATATTTTGTTCCGGCCTTTCGATGAGGCCAACCATATTTAGGTAATAATACCTGAGGAACAAACCGTAATGCCCTTGGAGATGGTTCCATATGAAAAAGGGTAGTCAATGAAGTTGTATTTTTTCTCTGGCATTTTAACTCCCATTCTGCTGCATTTGGAATTGGAAGATTGTTTTCCTCAATACCTAATAAGTCTTCAAGAGTATTTCCGATTCCACCTGCATTTCCTGATCTTGCATTGGGTATCCATCCTCGATCACGTATTTCTTTTAGGGCGGAAATCAACGATTCCTTTGTGTAAATTTTCATACATTTCCTTTATGCTGGTTTCCAAAAATCTAATAAATATTCGAACGTTGTTCCCATTGTAATATAGTTGCTCGGCCAACCGAATATACCTATCCTATTTACAATATTTGTCCGATCCCAAATTATTGTATTGCGTAGTTCATAACCACGTTTTCTTAGTTCTTGAATCAATGAAACATGAATAGTAATTCTTTGATTTTCCCACCACATATCAGGAACATTTATTACACAGTGTCCCTTAGGCTTAAGCAATGGTAAAAGAGCCTCATAAATATCCCCTATTGCCTCTGTATATTTTTCCAATGGCATGGTACCTAAATCCCTTGGATCCTGAGAATACTGCTCAACCTTCAAATATTGATCATTTTTTCTGTCTCTTCGTGATTTATTTTTCCGTTTTCTATTTAATAAATTTGAATATGGCGGTGATGTCCAGATCAAACTCACCTTATTATCGCTTAAGTATGCTGGAATATTCAGTGCATCATCTTGAATTGCAACTTGGTTTGATTTATTAAATAAAAGCTGGTTGACGAGACGTTTTTTGCATAAATCAATATATGTTTTTTGTAAGTCAAAACCGAGTGCGTTTCTATTTAAGTCTTGCGTTGCAACAAGAGTTGTACCACTGCCAACAAATGGGTCTAAAACCAGCTCACCTTCATGTGTAAATAATTCAACAACTTTCCTAGCCAATGAAATGGGAAATGTTGCAGGATGTAGTTCTTTTTTTCTAATGTCTCTTTTTTCATAAGAAAATTGCCAAACTCCCAATTGACTTTTAAGCCATTCTTTGGCTGTCAAACAATTAATATGTGTTTTTTTACAATCGCATGTTCGTTCGTAACTAATATCTAATTTATGTCGATATAGATCGCTGTCTTCTTTTATTATACAATTATTTTTAATATTTTGGGTTTCCTGTAGCACGATTATCCTCTCATTTCATTTTTTAGAAAAGCAGAATTTGTCTGGTTATTATTGATGGCTAAAAAGCAACTGATCAATATAATCAAAGATTAACAGGCGACACAAGCTAAAACATAGCGAGACCTTTGCAGAACATCTATTTTGGTTCAAGTCCAAGGAAGGCGAGAAATGTAATCGGATGAATATATTGAATATTTCGAGGGTTACATTTTGATCCTGACGCCAAAATTGGGTAAAAGGGGGAGTTATGCAAAGGTCTCGCCAGGATAAGGTTTACCTCTTTTTATAACCACCAAAGATCCGAATCATACGTTTAAAAACAGCATCAATGTCGCCTGCCCTATGCAAGTAGTAAGATCTAGATACCTGATGGTGAAATTTGGATACGAAAAGCAGCCTACGCCGGAGCACGAACCTCCCTTAAGAAAGTGAGGCTCCGGGGTGTTTTCCCCAAATGATACGCCACGAAACCTTCCAGCAAGGCGGCCCCTTCTGTGTATGCCTGAGGGGTCGGCCGGATCCGTGCAGCCGCCAAGACCGGCGTCCGATCCATCCAGGCGATCTGTTTGATTGTGGCGCCGCTTACCCGGATCCCCCCCGCGGATGCCGCCCTGCAGCCTGGGCAGATAACCCCCCCTTGGCTTACATCAAAAAAGTAGACCGCCGCCATATCGTCACCCAAAGCCTGGTGACACTCGATACAATTATTTAAATTTGGGCCCAATCCCATGATTTTTAAAAAGCGCAACTGAAACAAGAGGCTGAGCAACTCACTGGAAAGGCCCCCTTGATGTAACCGTGTTAAGGCAAAACGAAGCAGGCGATACAAATCGCATTGACGCTGCCCGTCTTCCAAATGAATGTTGACAATCTCCGTCCAGTAGCTGGCATAGGCCGTTTTATGCACATCACCGCGAATCTCGTCACACGGCGCTTCCAGAGTGGCCTCCTGAAGGACAGGCATACCCTTTCCCACGCGGCACAAAACGGTCAGTTCACTAAAAGGTTCCAATACTCCTTGAAATCGCCTGGTGCTCTTTTTGGCCGATTTGGCGATGGTCGTGCACTTCCCTTGCACCCAGGTGAGCAGCGTCACAATGAGATCATAATCGCCGTAGGGCCTACGCCGCAACACCAATGCCCGGGTGGTAAAAAGGGCGGTCATGGGCCGGTTACATTCCTAACAATAGGGTTGCGATTTGAAAGTAGAAAAAGACGCTGATAATATCAATGGCCGTGGTGACAAAAGGCCCTGTGGCCACGGCCGGGTCAATATTGAGTTTGCCTAAGACCATGGGCACCAATGAACCCACCAGGGTGGCAACGGCCATGGAGCTGACCACGGCCAAACCAACGGAAATGCCCAGCGCCATCATGGAGTAGCGCAGATGGGCGGTCAGTCCGACCAGCAGTCCATAAAAAAGCCCCAGGATGAGTCCGATGGCGAATTCCTTGAGCACCACCTGCCCCATATCCTCAAAATTAAAACGGTCCGTGGCCAGCCCCCGCACTACAATGGTGGCCGACTGGGTGCCGACATTGCCGCCCATTCCCATAATGACGGGAATAAACGCCGCCAGATAGGCAAACTGTATCAGGCTCTTTTCAAAAAAACCGATGATGTAAAAAGCGATCAAGCCGCCGACACAACTGGCAAATAGCCAGGGTAGACGAATCCGGGTACTCTTGGCGATGGATTTGGTCTCTACAAATTCGTCGCCCACACCGGCCATTTTCAGCATGTCCTCGGTGGCTTCCTGGCGAAAAATATCAATGACATCATCCACCGTTACAATCCCCACCAAGTGGTTGTGGTCATCCACCACGGGTACGGCCAAAATATCATAGCGGGCCACGATCTGGGCCACCGCCTCCTGATCCATCTCCGTACGCACCGAGAGCACATCGGTGTTCATAAAGTCGGCCAGCCGGGTCTCCGGCGGCACCAGCACCAGTTGACGCAGAGAGCTGACTCCCACCAGACGCTCATTCTCGTCCACAATGTAGAGATAAAAGGGCATCTCCACATCCATGTGTTCTCTTTGCAGGGAGATAATGGCTTCAGCCGCGGTGGACTCTTCTTTTAGGGCGATAAAATCGGGCACCATGATTCCGCCGGCGGTATCCTCATCGTAACGCAAAAGCCCTTCAATTTCCTCGGAGCCCTCATCGTCCATCCGCCGTAATATCCCCCGCGCCGTTTCCGCAGGGAGTTGATCAATCAGGTCGGCGGCATCATCGGTGGGCATCTCTTTAAAAATGACCGCCAGATCTTCAACCGGTATGTTTTTGGCAATAGAGAGAAAAATATCCTCATCCAGCTCGCTGAATAAACCCCCTTTTTGCTCCACATCGTCAATCATATCAAACAGCTTGCGCTGTTCGGTATTTGATAACGAGTAAAAAACCAGGGAGAGATCCGCCGCGTGGGTTTTAGCAACGATTTTTTTTAGGGCGGTATTGGCCTTGCGACGCAACAGCCGTTTGATGGTATCGGCCAGCAGCCTCGCCGGGTCGGCCTGGAGAATATATTCCTGCTTATGTCCTGGTTGAGCCGCCATACAAATCGATAAATTATTCTCTAAACCGTTAGCTTATAAGAGATCCGTTAGGGGATCGTCATGCGTAACACCTGACCGCTTTTTCCTTCAAAGGGGTACGGTGCTCCGTTGACGTTCAGCTTAATCCCGCCCGCATTTCCGACAAGGAGTTTTATCCGGGATGAGACCTGAAACTCTTTTTGATCACCCGGATGCAGCATGTACTCTTCGGCCGGGCCGTTATCAAGTGTTATCCTCATCCAGGTCGACGCCACCGCCTTGATATTCAAGTCAAAGCCTGACGAGAGATCCATGGATCCGTTTTCAGACGGTTGCAGGGAAGCGGTCTCTGAAGCGATGCCATTGCTGCCGACCGCTACGGTTTCGGTTAATTCCGGTAATTTCTCCACGACTGTTTCCAATGAGGGCATCGGCTCCGGCACGGTCTCGTCGTCATCCGCCAGTTCCGGCTTCTTTTTTTCAGAGGGCCTCAAGTCGCCCGGGTGAAGGTTCGAGCCCTCTTTGACGGCAATGTTTTTTCCTGCGGATTCCGCCGCTGGACCTGCCGCCACGTTATCATCGGTTACGTCCGGTGTGGCCTTGGCATTGGTTACCGCTGATGTCGCCGATTCGGCTTTTTCAGTTTCCGGCCGGGTCGTGCCGATGAAAAATTGCGCTGACAGCCGCGTAGCAATTTGCGGCCAGAGCCAGAAATAGCCCCACCAAACCACCAACATCAGCACCACTCCTGCCACCAGGAAAAAAAACCAGCGAAAACGTTGAGTGGTCTCCGTGTAGGTTTCATAAGCCAATTCCCAGTTGGGCCGTTTTTTTTCATCGGCCTCGCTGTCCCAATGAAGATGATAACGCTTTACCACCTCCTCCGGGTCAAGCCCCACCTCCCGGGCATAGGTGCGAAGAAAACCGACCGTATAAACCTTGGCCGGCAACTTTTCGTGCGCTTCCGTCTCAATCGCCCGTAGAATTGACGGCCGGATCGAAGTTTTGGTGGAAATCTCCTCAAGGGAGATTTTTTGCGCTGTTCGCTCCTCTTTTAGCCATTGCCCAAAAGAGGTCTTGATCTGTTTGCTCATTTCGGTCATATTCATGGCAACTGCTTGATATAGGCATTTTTATATAATTCATCGAGCCACTTACTATAGGCCCGGTCCACCTGCTCTTGGTATAGTTTCTCGCTTATCTGTTCCCTTACCGACTCCAGAGGCGTACCAGGAGATTGAGCCAAATCCGCCAGTAGAAAAATCTGGTAGCCCTGGTCAGTCTCGATCACCTCGCTCACCTCTCCGGACTCAAGTTTTGAGACCGCCTCCCGGATCGGCTCCGACAATGAATCCAACGGTATGGTGCCGATTTCACCACCCTCTTGACTATTGGGCGCATCGGAATGAGCGTTGGCAGCAGCCTCAAAATCTTCAGTGGTTTCAATCGACTGACGCAACGCCTGCAATTCTTGAAAAATGATTAATTTTTGTTCAGCCGGCGCTCCCGGCTCTATAACTTTGAGGATGTTTTTCAGATGATACCATGCTTCTCCACCAAACTCTTCAATGTGGGTGTTGTAGTACTGCTTGATCTCCTCATCGGTCACCACAATCTTGGTGCGCACCTCGCGATTGACCAATACGGCCCTTAACATCTGTTTTCTGATCCGATCCCGAAACGTCTCATAGGTGAACCCTTGGCGAAGCAAGCTCTCCTGTAAACTTTGGTCGTTAAGCCGGTTGATCTTTTTAAACCGCTCAACGGACGCATCCACATCACTCTCTTGCACGTCAATTCCAAGCCGTTCAATCTCCTGATCAGCCAGTTTTTCATTGATGATCTCTTTTAGCTTTTCTTCCCGCAGTTTGAACAAAAGAGGCCGTTGCCGGGCCAGGGAGTCGTTCGAATTTTTAATCTTTTCGGCAAATGGCGCCATTCTTTCATTGAGCTCATAGAGGGATATCATGTCACCGTTCACCAGCGCCACCACCCGGTCAATCACTTCGGCGGCATGGGCCCCACAGCAAAAGCCGAAGACCAAAAAAATCACTCCTAAAAGAGGTTTGCATGTAAAGTGGGAACTGAAATGTAAAAAGCGCATGTCAAATATTTACCGGTTTATAAACATCATATTTAAAAACAGGGGATTATGTAGGTTAAGAAGTAACATGCTCGTATATATCTTTCAAGATATTTTTAGTACTGCGCAACTGACCGGGTAGCTGCTTGGATCTCAGAGAAAAGGTGATACGCCGACTATGGGCAAAATCGGCGCCCTTTTGTTGACGCGCCACCCAGCGGGATAAAAGAGATAAATTGGGAGCATGCTGCGGCGAAAACCGAAGCACCAGCCTCTGATCCGCCAGATCCATCTTCAGGATACCGATCCCCAAACCATAAACGCGAAAGAGCATTTTAACAAAAAGCTGTTTCATCTCCACGGGAAGCGGCCCAAAACGGTCAATCAACTCGGCTTTGATTGTTCCGATGGCCGTTGGCGATTCCATTTGTGAAAGTCGCCGATAGATGGCCAACCGCTGATCAATATCGGGCACATAATCTTCGGGGATAAAGGCGGCCAAAGGAATGTTGATTTCCGGTTCCAGGGGTACTTTTAGGGGTTCGCCTTTCTGCTCGGCCACGGCCTCACGCATCAGTTGTAAAAACATATCGTAGCCCACCGCGGCCACGTGACCCGACTGATTGGCGCCCAGAATCGTCCCGCCGCCCCTGATTTTGAGATCATTCATGGCCACCTGGAAGCCCGAGCCCAGATCGCTGTGTTCCATAAGCACCTTAAGCCGCTTTTGGGCGTCACGGGTGAGGGTGCTCTCTTTGGGGATAAAAAGATAGGCATAGGCCTGGGACGCGCTGCGCCCCACCCGGCCGCGCAACTGATACATCTGAGTCAGCCCGAATCGATCGGCCTGGTTGATCAGCATGGTATTGGCGTTGGCCACATCAATGCCCGATTCGATGATGGTAGTGCAGACCAGGATATCCACCTTACCGCTGCCAAAACGGTACATGGCCTCTTCCAGTTGGGTCTCGTCCATCTGGCCATGGGCCACATCAATGGTTTCGTTGGGAAAAAGTTTTTGCAGATGGGCAGCCGTTTTTTCGATGGTGGCCACATGATTATGGACAAAGTAAACCTGTCCGTCCCGCTCCAGTTCGCGGGTGACGGCATCGTGAATGATCGAATCGTGAAATTCACTGATATAGGTGATGATGGGCCGCCGAAGCTCCGGCGGTGTGGCGATAATACTGATGTCCCGGATCCCGGTGAGGGAAAGATGCAGCGTTCGGGGGATCGGCGTGGCGGTGAGGGCCAACACATCCACGGTGGCCCGCATCTTTTTGAGCTTTTCCTTATGACGCACCCCAAAGCGTTGCTCCTCATCCAGCACGAGTAACCCCAAATCGCTAAAAACAACATCTTTGGAAAAGAGCCGGTGGGTCCCCACCACAATATCAAGCCCTCCGGATTGCAGCCGGTCCAGCGCCTGCTTTTGATGCCGTTGGGAGCGAAACCGGCTCAAACAACCCACGGTATACGGTGTTTTTTCAAAACGTTCGCTAAAGGTGGCATAGTGCTGCTCGGCCAAAACGGTGGTGGGCACCACCACGGCCACCTGTTTGCCGTGATGAGCGGCAATGTAGGCCGCCCGCAGCGCCACCTCGGTTTTGCCGTACCCCACATCCCCGCAGATCAGCCGATCCATCGGTTTGGCGGCGGCCATATCCTTTTGTACGTCGGCAATGGCCTTTTGCTGATCCGTGGTTTCGGCGTGCAGAAAGTCCTGTAAAAATGCTTCAAACCCAGGCCCGGGATCGCTGTAGCCGATACCGATCCGGACTTTGCGGGCCGCGTATATTTTGAGCAGGTCACCGGCAATCTGTTCCGCCGAACGTTTCACCTTTTGTTTGACCCGTTCCCACGATTTGCCGCCCATCTTGTCCAGCACCGGATCGGCGCCATCCACGCCCATATACTTTTGCACCTGATCCATGCGGTCCACGGGCAAGTAGAGTCGATCGGCATCTTTGTATTCAACAAGAAGATAATCTCCAGTGGCGCGATCCACGCTCAGCTTGACCAAGCCCTGGTAACGGCCGATACCGTGATCTTCGTGCACCACCAGGCTGCCGATCTGCAGATCTTCCAACACCAGGGCGGCTTCCCGCCGGGGAACCGGTTTTTGGCGCTTCGGCCGTGCAGTTGTACGGGCGAAAATCTCGTGATCGGACACCACCGCCAAACCGGCCTCGGGCCAGACAAAACCGCCGGAAACGGCCCCGATGGCTAAAAAGAGACGACCCGCCCCCGGTGCTACGTTCGCCAAGTCGTCCAACTTTTCCGCGCACATGCCATAATCGGTCAACATCGACAAAAGGCGTTGGCGTTGGCGCCCGCTTTGACAGACCAAGAGCGTTGTAAGCCCCCGGTTTACTGTTTCTTCGATCCATTGAGCCAGATAGGTGAGCGGCCGTTGGGCTTTTCTTTCGGCCAGACGCAGTTTAAGCCGAGTCATGTCGTGGGTATTGAGTGCGATCCGTATCGTTTCAGCCGGTTCGGTTTCACCAAACGTTTCCACGGCCAACGGTTTGATCATAACTGAATCAAAGATCGCTTGGCTTTCCTGAAACCGCTCGCCGTCCAGGTAGAGCGCTTCGGGCGCCGCGCAGAGCTGACCATCGGCCAGGGCCGCACGATAATTTTGATTGATCAGCGTGGTGAAATCGTCGAGGGCTTTTTGACCTGCCGCTGGATCCACAACAACGACGCCGGTATTTGACGGCAGGTAATCAAAGATCGTGTCGGTGTGGGGGTAAACAATGGATAAAAGCGGCTCCAGGAGATCATGACCGCCGGTGGTTTTGACATGATCAACCCACTGCCGGGTTTGGGTGACGGACAGATCTTGTTCGGCCACTCGGAGCCGCAAACGGGTGAGGATGGCGTCCCGATCTTTACGGCTCACAATAGCTTCACTGGCCGGCAGAATGATCAGTTCGGCCAGCGATGCCTGGGACCGCTGGGTGGCCGCCGAAAAACGCCGGATCGATTCTACCAGCTCGCCAAACAGTTCGATGCGCACCGGATGGTCAAACCCCGGGGGGAAGAGATCGATAATCCCGCCCCGTATGGAAAGGTCCCCCGGTTCTTCCACCAGCACGGTACGGTGATAGCCCCCCTCCAACAGTTTCTTCACCAACTGCTCCCGGTCGATCTCTTCACCTGCCATGATAATTTCGGCAAACTGTGCCAGATGCTTGCGGGGTAAAACCCGCCGGATCGCAGCCTCCATGGAGGTCACCACAATATGGGCGCCGCTTTTTGCGATCATGCCGTAGAGGGTATCGATACGCCGGCACACTGTCTGGCGGTGATAGCCCAAGGGTTTATAGGGTAATACGCTGTAGGCCGGAAAATAAAGTACCGGTATCTTTTGACCGGCAAAAAAACGCAGTTCGTCATAGAGGGTGGCCGCGCTTTGGCCATCCGGCGCCACCACCCAAAAGGGCCGCTGCCGCGTTTTGGCCATCCGGCAGAGCAGCCAGGCCCACACCGGGCCGGAACCGCCTGTCAATTCAAGGTGTTTTACACCTTGGTCAATGGCTTCCAAGCGATCCGGCCAGACAGTTTCTGCTTGATTTTGGACCATAATCTATCTATGAAATGGTTCTATCATGGCGCCGACGTAGCTCAGTTGGCAGAGCAACTGATTCGTAATCAGTAGGTCAGCGGTTCAAGTCCGCTCGTCGGCTCCAGGTTTCAACCCGGATTTTGCATAGAGAGTAAGCGTTGACCAAACAGAGAGCATCCTTTAATAATGATCTGAATACGTTCATCGTAGACCAGCCTGTGAATGGAGATCAGCAAAAGGGTGCGAAAACAAAATAGCAAAATCGGCCATCCTCGTAAAGTCATTCGGCAGGGAAAAACCAATATTACCTTCCCCTTTTTCCTTACCAGCGCCTTGAACCTGCAGGGAATCGACTTTTATATGAAAAATCTTACCAAAATATGTACAAAAAGAAAGACTTTCATCGTTCGTTGTGGCTGTTTACGGCCATGGAGGTTTATATGAAAAGTCTCCTCTTTAAGGCTCAAATTTAAGGCTCAAAAACGGACTTTTCATCGTCTGTTGTGGCCGCCGGCGGTCATGGGCGTTAGAAAGACGGCTTGCCGGAAGGTTCTATTTCTTTGATACTTGCTTGTCTGTTAAACAACACCATCCCGACCAGTATGAGCACCATCCCTACGATGTGAAAGTTTTCCAGGCGTTCACCTAAAAAAATGATGGCCAACAGCGAGGCAAAAAGCGGGATCAAGTTGATAAAGAGTCCGCCGCGGTTGGCGCCGATCAGTTCGATACCGCGATTCCAGCAATAGAAAGCCACTATGGAGGGAAAAAGCGCCGCGTATAAAATACTGGTCACCGTTTGCCATGAAAGGGTAAAGGTATATCCGTTGAAAATTTCCAGTAAATATACCGGCAACAGCATAAAGGCGCCGACGCCGAAGGTATAGACCAAAAAACTAAAGGGGTGCATTGCCGGTCGCTTGCGCAACAGGACCGAGTAGAGCGCATAAATCACCACGGCGATCGCCATGATAATGTCGCCTTGCACAAAGGTCATTTGGGAAAAGAGATGCCACTGCCCTCGTAATACCACCGTTGCTGCACCGATCACACAGAGCAGCACACCGGCAAGTTGCAGCTTGGAGACAGATTCCTTGAAAAAGAGCAGCGTCACGAGAATGATCATCGCAGGCATGGCGGTTTGGATCAATGCACCGTTGATGGCGGTGGTGGTGTGCATGGCGGCATAGAGCAGGGTGTTGAAACAGGAAACGCCTAAAAAAGCGAGGAGGCCGATTATCTTCCAGTGCCGCAGTGCTGTCGGAAAATCGCGGCGGGTCAGGCGCCAGACAAAAGGCAACAGCAGTAAAAAAGCGACGGTCCAGCGCCAGAAGGCAAAGGCCGCCGGCGGAAGGATGTGGTAAATCCCCCGTGCCAAAACGATATTGCCGCCCCAGCACAGCGGGGCAATCGACAGCAGCAGATAGGCGAAAAAAGAGGGCGGCTTCATGGTGGTTGAGGCCCGGCAACGAGTTGTCGCTTGTAAGGCGGTCAGCTTGACCGCTGCAGTATCCGTTTAAACGGAATGATCATACGCAAAGCCAAGATAAAGTACAACCGTCGAGGACCGAAGAAAGCGCCATTGGAGTCGGAGTAAACGGGAAATTAACCATTTCTTAATCAAATCTTAACCAGAGCGGGTGTAAAAGCGGTTCACATTGACTTATCAAGAGAGGATATATGCGCTGTCAGCACCATTGGGAATATCGGGTTTTCGGAAATTTGCAAAAGAAGATCAAGCGCTACATCCGCGGGCGCCAATCAGCATCGGTGATATCGTCCACGCTCTGCGACGAGTACTTATGGGCGCCGGGTTGCACGGCCAATATCAAGGCCAATATCAAGTTGCGTCAGCACGGAAATCAGAGTATAATCAAAATTTTAAAACCGGTTCCGATCCAGACCATGTGTGTTGAAGGAGTCGATTGTAAACGCAGCCAGCCGGGCAACGGCCTTGCCGGATTGCGCCAATTTATGAAAGAGGTCGACTTGCCCCGGTCTCTGGAAGTGATGGGGTATTTGCAGTTTATCGGCCGGCATGCCGCATCCCATGTCTGATAAAGAGTCTGAAAATCGCAAACATGTCGTCATAAAACCGGAGGACGGCTCCCCCGACCAGGGACCGCAGCCCGCACCATCTTCCACCATCAATTTGCAAAGCTCAGAACGCTTTATCAACCGCGAAATCTCCTGGTTGCGTTTCAACCGGCGAGTCTTTGAAGAGGCGGCCAATGAAAAACATCCGCTTCTTGAGAGATTACGTTTTTTGGTAATTTCTGCACAGAACCTGGATGAGTTCTACATGGTGCGCGTGGCCGGCCTAAAAGCGCAGGTGGCCACGGGGGTGAGCAGCGAGAGCGCCGACCGTATGACGCCCCTGGCCCAGCTGATGGCCATTGATCGCGAGGCGGGCCGTTTGGTGAAAGACCAACAGGCCCATTTGGAACGCCTCATCAAGGAGCTTGAGGCCGAATCGATTCACCTGGTGTCTGAAAAAAACCTTTCAAAGACGGATCTGGCTTTTTTGGAAAAGACGTTTCAGGAAAACATTTTTCCCATGCTGAGCCCCGTCGCCATTGATCCGGCCCACCCGTTTCCCTTTATTCCCAATCTGGGATATGCGTTAGTGCTTGACTTGACCCATCAATATGAGCCTAGGGATATGATCGCCCTGATCAAGGTTCCCTCGGGTGTGAACCATTTTATCCGGCTGCCGGGCCGAGGGCAACGCTATATCGCCGTGAGCAGCGTAATACTCATGTTCATTGATGCGCTCTTTCCCGGGTTTACGCTCAATGCCAGCGGGATTTTCCGGGTCATTCGCGACAGTGAGATGGATATCGATGAAGAGGCGGAAGATCTGGTACTCACCTTTGAGTCGGCGTTGAAGCGCCGCCGGCGGGGCAACGTGGTCCGCCTGACCATCAATGAAGATATGCCCGAAGATTTGCGCCGGTTTATCATTGTTCATCTAAATGTCTTTGATGCCGATGTTTTTCGATTAAGATATGTCGATGCCGCCGATTTCCAGGAGTTGATCGACGACCAACGGCTCGATCTGTTGTTCAAACCATACCATACCCGTTTTCCTGAGCGGATTCGCGATTACGGCGGCGACTGCTTTGCCGCTATCAGCGCCAAGGATATCATCGTTCATCACCCTTACGAAAGTTTTGATGTGGTGGTGCAGTTTTTGCGCCAGGCCGCCGAGGATCCCGAGGTGGTCTCCATCAAACAAACCCTCTATCGCACCAGTGAGGATTCACCCATTGTCGAAGCCCTGATCGCCGCGGCGGACGCGGGTAAAAACGTCATCGCGATGGTGGAACTGAAAGCGCGGTTTGACGAGGCGGCTAACATTGATTTCGCCCGGCGTTTGGAGCGTAGCGGCGCCCAGGTGATTTTTGGATTCGTGACTCTTAAAACCCACGCCAAATTGTCCCTTGTGGTGCGCCGGGAAGGGTCACGGCTGAAATCCTACGTCCATCTGGGCACAGGCAACTATCATCCGATCAATGCCAAGATCTATACCGATCTCTCCTTTTTTACCTGTGACCCGTATATTTGCCGTGATGTGATGAAAATTTTCAACTATATGACCGGGTACGCAACACCTACCGATTTGGAGCGTCTGGGTATCGCCCCCATTGATTTGCGCGAGCGGCTGATGGCCGATATTGAACAAGAGATAGGTAACGTCAAAGCGGGTAAGCCGGCACAGATTTGGGCCAAGATGAACTCCTTGGTGGATCCGGCGGTGATCGATGCCCTGTATCGCGCTTCGGGCAACGGTGTGCAGATGGATCTGGTGGTACGCGGAATCTGTTGCCTGCGGCCCGGCATTGCCGGTCTGTCTGAAAATATTCGCGTGAAATCTATCGTGGGGCGCTTTTTGGAGCACTCGCGGATTTTCTGTTTTGCCAACGGTCATCAACTGCCGTCACCGTCCGCCAATGTCTATATTTCATCGGCCGACTGGATGCCCCGCAGCCTCAACCGTCGCATCGAAGCCTTGGTGCCCATTTTGAATCCCACCGTCCATCAACAGGTGCTGAATCAGATTATGCTGGCCAATTTCCGGGATACCGAGCAGAGTTGGTATTTGCATGCCAACGGATCCTATGAACGGGTGGCAACATCCGAAAAGGCGTTCAATGCCCACCACTTTTTCATGACCAATCCCAGTTTATCCGGCAGAGGATCTTCGTTAAAACCGAAAAAGTATAAAGCTCAACAGCGGAAATTCTGGAAAAAGAAACAGGCGCAACAATTAAAAGAGTAAACGCAGTGGTGAAAAGGGGAGACCGTGCCAACCTAGGCGCGGCCTCTGAATATAAAACGATCCGAGCATTATGGCGTTGCCGGGCGTTGTAGCGTATGTTTGCAGTTATGCCTGCCTGGTCAGATCTTTCACCGTCTTGGAGACGCCGTTGACTTTAACCGACTGGATGCCTTTTTGGGCTGAGGCCTCAGAAGCGTACATCTGGCTGCTGCCGATGATCTGTTTGTTCTTCGCTTTCAGGTTGAAATGAAACTTACCGTTTTTTGCTACTTTCATTTCAAACATGGCGTCACTCTTACAATTATTTTGAGTGGATGCAATGCCTCCTTTTGCGCTGGCGGCGGTTTTGTACATCTGGCTTCTTAGAATGACCTGGGCGTTCCCGGCCTTTAAATTGAAAAAGAATTGGCCCTTGTCGTTTTTGTTTAATTCGTACCAGCCTTTTGCCATGGTCTTCCTCCTTGTGTAAGATGGATTTTCGGCTTTATCGGGCGCTGACAAAGCCTTTAGTACTCGATACCTTCCCGCGCCATCACGTCCTCATCAATATAGTGTTTTATCAGTCCCATTTCTGTGACCGGCCCGGTCCGCGCCACTAATTTCGGGTGCGCGTCGCGCCCTGTGATCACCAACTCCACCGCGGTTGGTTTGGCGTCGATGAGAGACCTTTGCATAACACCCCTTTTGGCCCGATTCCGGCGTCCGGCTCAAAATGGTATCCTCGAAATATTCAATATACTCCTCCGGTTCCATTTTTCGCCTTCCTTGAACGTGAACAAAAATAGATGTCCTCCAAAGGTCTCATATTTCCTGGAAAGACGCCATCACCGTTTTTTTAACCAAAGAGGTATAGTAAATGCTTAAATGAACAAGACGGTGAAAGTCAATTATTTTTTTTGGGTTTTCTCCAATTTAGTTTGGAGCAATTATGCAGCTTTCCAGGGGGATGACCCAACAACAGAAGCAGCCCCTTGAAGCCGTCGCTATGGATATGTGGGCCCCTACATTGAAGCGGTCCGGGACCAGGCGCCGCTTATGAAAATCGTCTTTGACTGCAATGGATGTAATCAAGGGAATACCATCTTCTCAGGGCGGACATAGATGTCATATTGCTCAGCCGTCAACAGGCCGCTGGAAAGGGTTTCTTCCCGCAAAGAGGTGCCCTTTTGATGGGCTGCGCGGGCGATCTTGGCAGCGTTGTCATAACCGATGTGGGGCGCCAGCGCGGTGACCAGCATCAGCGATTGTTGCATCCATTCATTGATGCGTTCCACATTGGGCTTGATCCCCGCAATGCAATGATCGGTGAGTCTGCGGATCGTATCACTGAGAAGATTGATGGATTGCAGAACGTTGTAGGCGATTACCGGTTTGTAGGCATTAAGTTCCAGATGGCCTTGGGAACCGGCAAAAGTGACTGTTGCGTGGTTGCCGATCACTTGAGCGCACACCATGGTCATTGCTTCGGTTTGAGTGGGGTTGACTTTACCGGGCATAATGGAGGAGCCCGGTTCGTTAGCGGGAAGAATCAGCTCGCCGATTCCGGCCCTGGGACCGGACCCTAACAGGCGGATATCATTGGCAATTTTGTGTAATCCGACCGCCAGCGTGTTGAGTACGCCCGAGATCTCCACCATGGCATCGTGAGCGGCCAGAGCTTCAAATTTATTGGGTGCGGAAGTAAAGGGCAACCCGGTCAATTGGGCCACTTTGGCGGCAAACAGAGGGCCGAATTCGGGAACGGTATTAAGGCCGGTCCCCACGGCGGTTCCACCCTGGGCCAGGGGATAGAGTCGTTTCAAGCTATCCCGGATACGATCCAAACCCAATTTTACCTGGGTAGCATATCCGGAAAATTCCTGCCCTAAGGTGAGCGGCGTGGCGTCTTGCAGATGGGTTCGTCCGATTTTGATGATCCGCTTCCATTCATCCGCTTTTTGCAAAAGCGCGGTGTGCAAATATCTTAATGCGGGAATCAGTCGATAATGAAGTTCTTTTACCGTAGCGATATGCATAGCGGTGGGGATACCGTCATTGGACGATTGGCTCAAATTGGCATGATCGTTCGGATGAACCGGGCTTTTAGAGCCCAATTGGCTACCCAATCGCGCATTGGCCGCATTGGCGATCACCTCATTGGCGTTCATGTTGGATTGGGTGCCTGATCCGGTTTGCCACACCACCAGGGGAAAATGGTCATCCAGTTTGCCTTCCATCACCTCCCGGGCCGCCCCGGAAACAGCATCGGCGATGGATTGATCCAGGTGACCCAATTCCAGGTTGGCTTGCGCGGCACAATATTTAACAATTCCCAAGGCCCTGATAAAGGGGTGTGGCAAACGCTCCTCCCCGATCTGGAAAAATTGGAGGGAGCGTTGGGTTTGGGCGCCCCATAAGCAGTCGGCGGGAACTTCGATGGTTCCAAAAGAGTCTTTTTCAACACGTGTTTTCATTGCTTTAGCCGTTATGTCAGACATACCAGCCCTGCCAACACTGTGCAAGCTGTCTCTCAAATCAAGTTCCATGCGGCGGCGCGGGCCTCTTTCGAAGAGCGTGCCGCAATGGCCGTTGCTACGGCTTTGTGCAGGGGAAAAGATTCACGCAGGATGGATAGTTTCTGATTTTATAATAGCCTCGCCGATGGTCTCTTCCACCCATTGATAGAGCCGTCTTTGGGGTATCTGTTGTTGATTCGTTACATTCATATTTTGATTGCCCCTAATCATCATATGATTATATGATATTATTAGAATATAGGAAACGTTACTGCACGTCAATATGCATTCGCGAGCCCAAGGAGTTTTCTATGCAAACCAGTGATTACATAGCTCTGGAAGAGCAGTTGGGTGCCCATAACTACAAACCCTTAGACGTAGTGTTGACCAAGGGTGAGGGGGTGTGGGTGTGGGATGTGGACGGCAACCGCTATCTGGACTGCTTGTCGGCCTATTCCGCGTTAAGATCCACCAAGCCGGTGGTGTCGGTGACGGCGGTGCGCACCGGCAGCGGCAAATCCCAAACCAGCCGCCGGGTGGTCTCGCTGCTGAAAACCCAGGGCAAACGCGTGGTGACCGTTCGTCACCCCATGCCCTACGGCGATTTAATCCGGCAGGTGGTCCAGCGGTTCGCCGCCTACGAGGATTTTGATCGTCATCACTGCACCATTGAAGAGCGAGAGGAGTACGAACCCGTCGTAGCCATGGGGTCGGTGGTCTACGCCGGGGTCGATTATGAAAAGATTTTGCGTCGGGCCGAAAAGGAGGCCGATGTGATTGTGTGGGACGGCGGTAATAACGATACACCGTTTTTTAAACCGGATGTGAATACGGATCCATCAAAGAGACCTTTGAAAAATACACACACATGGGCGACCTCTTGCCCGCCATGGGTTACGGCAAAGCCCAGATTGAGGATTTGGAAAAGACCATCAACGCCACCCCCTGTGATGTGGTGCTGGCGGCGACGCCCATCGATCTGACCCGCCTGGTCAAGATTGACAAACCGGTTCAACGGGTCAAGTATGAGTACCAGGACCATGGCGAGCCGACCCTGGGGCAGTTGCTGCTAAAAAATCAATTTCTTCAATCGGACGAATGATCAGACCGGTAAACAGATAAAATGATCCGGCCTTTGCCAACCCCACCAAACCCATCGGTCCGGTCTATGGGCCGGATCAGGTGGCCGGGCTGCCCTTTCCGATCATGGGCGCTGCCAAGGGACCGCGCCGGGTGGTGGCGTCGCCGGAGCCGGTGACCATTGTGGAAAAACGGGAGAGATCAAGCAGTTGATGGAAATAGCCTTTATCGTTATTTGCTGTGGCGGCGGTGGTATTCCCGTGGTGCGGAAGAGCGTGCTTTTGCCGGCGTGGATCCGGTGATCGACAAAGATCTGGTCAGTGCCGCTTGGCGCTGGAGACGGATAGTGACACATTTATCATCGCCACCGATGTGCCCGGTGTTGCCATGGATTTTGGAACACCCCAAGAGCGTTTCTTGAAAACGCTTACCTGTGGTGAGGCAAAAATCATACCGGAACGGATGGGAAGGAATCTAAAGCTTGCGTCCCCTAAACAATTTACCAAAAGTAATGCCTATTGACCAGGCGGTCGGGCAGTATATGGAAAACGGCGCCCACATCTCCATTGGCGGATTCACCCTTAACCGCAATCCCATGGCCGCGGTGTATGAAATTATTCGGCAAGGGTATAAAAATCTGCACGTCTACGCCCACTCTAATGGAACCGGAGTGGATGAACTGATTGGCGCCGGTTGTGTGGCAAAACTGGAGATTGCGTATGCCGGAAATGGAAAAACCGCACCTACCTGCATCCGATTCCGGAAGGCCGTTCAGGAAGGGAATCTGAAGGTGGAGGACTACTCCAATTTTATGATGAGCCTCCGCTTTCTGGCCGGGGCCATGGGCGTACCTTTTATGCCGACCTTGTCGGGTTTCGGATCCGACATTACCTCGACCTGGGGTTTTTCCAAAGAGCTCCGTCAGGCCGATCCTAAAATTGTCGATGAAAAATTGGTGCTGATGGATAACCCCTTCGGTAACTGGGGGGACGCGAGCAAAGTGATGCTGGTTCCAGCCATCAACCCCGATGTCACTTTTATCCATGTGCAAAAGGCCGACACCATGGGTACCTGCCGCATTGACGGACTGACCTTTGCCGATGTGGAACAGGCTAAGGCGTCGCGGCATGTGGTGGTGACCTGCGAAGAGCTGGTTGAACCAAAGGCCCTGAGAGATTTCCCGGAGTATAACCAGATTCCGTTTATCCACGTATCCGCCGTGTGCCATGTACCCTACGGCGGATATCCAACCGCTGTTTATCGCTATTACGATTACGATGCCAAATATTTGCGGGCTTACGCTGAGGCGGCCAAAGACGACTTGAAATTCAGGGCGTTTCAGAACGATAATATTTATGGCGTGAAGGATCACAACGCCTTTTTGGATCGGGTGGGAGAGGGGCGTTTGTCAGCCATCAGGGCCGATCCTCGCACCGGTTACGCCGTCAATATGGAGAGAGGATAATGATGGAATCATCCGACTATTCTTTGCGCGAAATGATGACGATTATGGCGGCTCGGGAAATAAGAGACGGCGATATTGTCTTTGCCGGGACCGGCATCTCTATGCTGGCGGCAACGGCGGCCAAACATATCAACGCTCCCAACAGCGTCATCTTTTTTGAAACCGGCGCCATCGATTCACGGGTGGAAGAGTTGCCCCTGGCCGTGGCCGATCCCCGGGTCATGTACGCCGCCGCTTCCAACCCGGGTTTGCTGGAAGCTTTCGCCACCATGCAAAACCGCATCACCGGCGACAAGGTGATTGCTATTGTAGGCGCCGCGCAGATCGATAAATACGGCAATCTCAACACGACCGCCATCGGCGACTATTTTCAGCCTGATATTCGCTTTTCCGGCAGCGGAGGCGGGTGCGATGCGGCCTCTTTTGCGCCCCGTTGTATCGCTTTCATGCAACATGAAAAACGCAAATTTGTGCAAGCGCTTGATTATCTCACCAGCCCGGGTCAATTAACAGGGGGGGACTCCAGGAATGCTGCGGGGTTGAGAAAGGGCGGTATCAATGTGATCATCACCAATATGGCGGTGATGCGTATCGATACTGACACCGGCGAAATGTATCTGGATCGTTACTATCCGGGGATTTCGACGGATGAAATATTGGCGCGTATGCAGTTTACCGTTGATGTCTCCCGGGCCAAAGAGGCCGACCCGCCGATGGAGATGGAAGTAGCAATACTGAGGGATACATGTGATCCGCAGCGGTTGATTTTAGGGTGATCCATCAATTGACACTCAAGTTGGTTTTTGCCATCGCGTGAGTAACTGTTTTACTCCTTTGGTCAATTGCATCATGATGATCATTTTGCTACGATTTGCATCACCATGCGATCCCCCAAAGTCGAAATCTTAGTCGTCGGCGCCGGTATCGTCGGGCTCACCATCGTCCGCAAGCTGGTAAAAGCCGGTTATCATTCTATCGGAGTGATCGAAAAAGAACCGGATGTGGGTTATCACGCTTCAGGCCGCAACAGCGGCATCCTGCATGCCGGAATTTACTACACGCCCGATAGTATGAAGGCAGCCACCTGCCTTGAAGGAAATCTGAGAATGCAGGCCTTTTGTCTTCGCAAAGGACTCCCCCTTAAAAAAACCGGTAAGGTCATCGTTGCCCGCAATGAATCGGAACTGCCGGTATTGAATATCCTTTACAAGCGTGCCCTGGCCAATGGCGCAAAAGTCGATTTGATTGATGAAAAAGCGCTTGAAAAGATCGAACCCAACGCAAAAACCTTTAAACAGGCGATCTTTTCACACTATACGGCGGTGGTGGATCCAAAGAAGGTTCTACAAACGCTTCGGGTGGATTTAGAAAAGACCGGACGGGTTCAATTTCTCTTCGGCCATCGGTTTTTAGGCTTACGAGGGCGCCGGACGATTTTGACAAATCGGGGTGGCCTGCAGTTTGATTATCTGATCAATGCCGCCGGGGCCCATTCGGACCGGGTTGCCAAAGCGTTTGGATTGGGAAAGCATTACCGGCTGATTCCGTTTAAGGGGATTTACCATCGCTTGGCCGACCACCGGGCCCACTTGGTGAAGGGGAGTATCTATCCGGTTCCCGATATCCGAAACCCCTTTTTGGGGATCCACTTTACGAGAAACGTTTACGGTGATGTCTATATCGGACCCACGGCCATCCCCGCCTTTGGCCGTGAAAATTACGGCTTAATTCAAGGGATTGACGGCGAGGCGCCACAGATTCTTTTAAATGACGCCACCCTCTTTTTGCACAACAAGCAGTTTCGCCAGGTCGCATTAGCGGAACCTCGTAAATATTGCTTCCATCGCTTTTTCAAGGATGCGGCTGCCCTGGTAAAGCAGTTGAAAACCAGCGATGTGCTTCCATCGTCAAAAGCAGGAATTCGAGCACAATTGGTGGATTGGAGCACCAAAAAATTGGTTCAGGATTTTTTTCTCTTGCAAAACGGTTGTAGTATGCATATAGTCAATCCCGTTTCACCGGCGTTTACCGGATCCATGGCCATTGCCGATAAGGTCGTTGGTGAATTTGAAACCATGGCCGATGCGAAGGCTTTCGATCCATAACACGTACCAGAGTTTTCTAAACTGTTAACTAAAGGAGGAGCTATGCAACTCAACAAAAGTTCATGGAAATGGTACCTTTTGGCGATGGCGGTTTTTGCCCTGGTCATTTCAGGGTGTGCTTCCGAACGGGGAACCGCGTCAAAAGCGTCAAAAGCGCCAAAAAAGGTCGCCGCGTCAAAAGCACCGGAAACCGTTCCCTGTGCAGCGGAAGAAAAGATCACGAAAGAGATTGCCCCCGAAGCTGAGCTGGCGGAATTTTCCTGCAGCTTTAAGAAATGGGAAGGCGTAAACACGCTTCATTTTAACGTCGCGGTTAAAAATGTCAGCCAGCAGCCGCAACGCTACCGGGTCAATATCTTTTTAGACAACGGCAAGGCCGTTGGTGGATTAATTCCGCGCAAAACAAAAAAGGGATTGGTCAAACCCGGCGATACGGCCTCATTTGTCTATCCGGTTAAAGAAACGACCTCACAGCCTAAAGCGCTTTTGGTCAAGATTGGTGCGTTGCAGTAAAAATTTGGATATTACCATTACAGATTCACTCTTAATATATCGGCAGATGACAGATCGCCGCCGATGTGTAAAAGGAGGTATTTCATGAAACGAATTCTCGCGATCTTATTTATGGGTATCTTTGTTGTTATGGTTGGGCAGGCAATGGCCAAAACGGAATTCATCAGTATTGGGACGGGTGGTACCGGCGGCATCTACTATCCCTATGGCGGTGGTGTGGCCGAAATCTGGTCCAAGCACGTCAAGGATGTCAGGGCGGTAGCCGAGGTGACCGGCGCCAGCGTGGAAAATGTGAAACTGGCCCACAAGGGTGAGACCGTTGTAGGCGAGGTGATGGGTGACGTGGCCGAAGCCGGTTTCAACGGTGGCGGCAAATTCAAAGGTGAAAAGTATGATATTAATACTCTCGCGGTGATGTATCCCAATTTGTTGCAGGTGGTCACCTTAAAAAAGAGCGGAATCACCAATATTGAGCAGGTCACAGGGAAACAGATCAGCACGGGAAGTCCGGGCAGCGGCACCAATTTTATGGCCGAAGCGGTACTTAACGCTTTGGGAATTCCATTGGATTCTTACAAGGACAGCCGGTTGTCGTTCACCGAGAGCGCCAATGCCCTGAGAGACGGGACCATCGAGGTGGGGATATGGTCGGTGGGGCCCGGCACCAGTTCGATTCTCGATCTGGCAACCACCCATGATATTCATATCATCGGATTTACACCGGAACAGACTCAAAAAATATTGGGTTCCAATAAAAACTACAGCAGTGTCGAATTGGCCGGAGGACTCTATAAAGGCGTCGATCAACCTGTCGCCACCATTGGCGTCTGGAATGTCATGATTTGCCAGTCGTCGTTAGAGGCCGATATGGTGTATAACCTGGCCAAAGCACTGTTTGAAAACAACGACTACCTCCGGAAGATTCACCCGTCGGCGGCCTATACCACTCCGGAAAATGCGGTGAAATATTCGCCGATTCCGCTGCACCCGGGAACGGTTAGGTATCTAAAAGAGAAAGGAATAGAGTAAGCTACTGACACATGAAGATGAAGCGCAGGCCGGCTTGGTTCAATTGGATGAGTACCGTTGCCGGCCTGTTGTTTGCTTTTGCGGGGGGGCTGGGGCTGTTACCCGGGGGGTTGGAATTGTCCGTTGCTCCGGTTCATCAGGGTGGAGACCCGTTTCTGGTCCTCCCCATGCGGCCCGACGAACGGTTTACGATACGGTATTATCATTCTGTTGAAAACGCACCCATTTGGGAAGTCCATAGTTTAGATGCAAATGGCCGCATTTTTATCGAGGAAGAGCGATACTATAAGTTCGGGGCGGGGATGGGACGTATGCCGGGGGTCGGTCGTATGGTACGCAGGGGAGCTTATGAGGTGATTGAGGATATGCATATGCCGACAGGTGATTTTATCCTCAGAATCGGGAGCCCCGGCGTAGACCACACTGTCATCTGGCGGGGTGCGGAAACAAACTTGTCGGCGATGGCGCCCCATGTGGCGGTTTTATTTTCTGCGCGCAAGGTCAGCCGGCTCCACTGCATCTGGCGATCCGCCTTTCCCCACACGACCACACCCAAAGAGAAAATAAATTAATGGCGAATACGAAACAGAACCACAAAGACCCGGAACAAGCTGTTGTATCTTCATCGACCAAAACCGGATTGGACGACGCGACTACGGTGATTACGCGATGGACGGCAAGAGTCGTCATGGTGTTGGCGGTCACCTTAAGCCTTTATCAGTTATATACAGCAGGTGTAACGGCCCTGACCGCACTGGTGCAGCGCTCCATTCATCTGGGAGCCATTTTATGTCTCGCTTTTTTGCTGATGCCAGCGTTTAGAAAGGCCGACAAATCCCGTTTGAACGGATGGGTGGTCATCGATTGGGGGTTGGCCTTGGCGTCGATCTACTGCACCGCCTATATCTGCCTTAATCTAACAGCCATCTTTGAACGCCAGGGCGACTGGCTGGCCACCGACCGCATTGTTAGTATCATCGGTACGCTGCTGGTGCTCGAAGCCTGCCGTCGCGTTATCGGCTGGATCATGACCGGGATCTGTATGACGGCCATTTTGTATGCTCTATTCGGCCCGTACATGCCGGAACTGATTATTCATAAAGGCTACAGCATCGAACGGATTGTCACCACACTATGGTTAACCACCGAAGGGATTTTCGGGTTGCCCATCGGAGTGGCGGCCACCTTTGTCTTTGTCTTTGTTCTTTTTGGCGCGTTTTTGGAGACCACCGGTGGCGGCGCTTTTTTCATCGATTTTGCCTATGCCCTCACCGGCCGCTTTTCCGGCGGCCCGGCCAAAACCTCGGTGGTGGCGTCGGGATTCATGGGATCGGTGTCCGGGTCGGCCGTGGGCAATGTGGTCGCCACCGGCTCTTTTACCATCCCCATGATGAAAAAGGTCGGTTATCGTGCACACGTGGCCGGCGCCATTGAAGCGGCCGCTTCCACCGGAGGTCAGTTGATGCCGCCGATCATGGGCGCCGGGGCTTTTCTGATGGCCGAGTTTACCAATACCAGTTATCTCACCATCATCAAGGTCGCGCTGATACCGGCCATTTTGTACTATCTGACGGTCCTGCTGTTCGTCCATTACGAGGCGCAAAAATATGGCCTCAAAGGACAACCCAAGGAAAATCTTCCCAAAATTATCAATGTCGTTAAAGAGGGGCTTCATTTTATTATTCCTGTGGGGATCCTGATCTATGTTCTGGTGGCTAACTATTCTCCCATGAGGGCAGGGTTCATCGCCGTCATCAGCACAGCTGTGGCAAGCTTGGCCGCAAATACCATTCGATGGGCGGTAAGCCCAACACGGACGGGGTTTGCCGACTTTGGCAGGCAAGAATGTAAATCGATTATCACGGCCCTCGAAAAAGGAGCCAAAAACGCCATCATGGTTTCGGTTGCTTGCGCCGCGGCCGGCATCATTGTGGGGATGGTCACCTTGACAGGGATGGGATTGAAGTTTTCCAGCCTGGTATTGGAATTGAGTTTCGGCATTAAAGCCTTGGCGATTTTGCTGATCGGGGCGGCTTCATTGGTGTTGGGAATGGGGCTTCCCGTAACGGCCAGCTATATTGTTCTCGCAACGCTAGCCGGCCCGGCCCTGCTCGACATGGGGGTTCCGCTGTTGGTGGCCCACATGATTGTCTTTTGGTATTCCCAGGATGCGAATGTCACCCCGCCGGTGAGCCTGGCCAGCTTCGCCGGGGCCGGTGTGGCTAACGCCAACCCTATGCGGACCGCTTTCAGCTCTTGGAAGCTGGCCAAGGGGTTATACATCATTCCGCTGGTCATGGCCTATCGGCCGCTGTTGGGTGCGGGCAAGGAGTACCAACTGCTCAACTGGGAAGTCGGTATTGCCGTGGCGACCACTCTTTTGGGACTTTTCGCCTTTGCTTCGGGCCTGGAGCGCTATTTTCTGCGCCGCGCCACCTGGCTGGAAACGATTCTATTTTGGCTGGCCGCTTTGGGTCTGCTCTGGCCGGAATATTGGGCCGACATCGCCGGTATTTGTATTCTGGCGCTGGTGGTGATTTTGCAAAAATCCTACAAACCAGGTGGATGAAGAAAAGCCCGAGTGCCGACAATCGGACGGGTCCGGAACACGAGGGTGACAAGAAAAAGAAGTGCATCCAGAAGGGCGGATGCGCAGATGCCGGTCACAACACCGCTAATTATCGCGTTCTTGCTTAACGGGATGGTCGCCGAGTACCCGGCATAGGTTTCCTTCATCAATTCTCTGTCCCCCTTGAACAGTAGATACACTGTTTGGGAGAACAGGTTTGTATCCAGGGCTCCAATCTCCGTGTCAAACCTATTTACCCTGCTGAACATTTCTTTGATGGGTTCAGCCTCCATTTTAAAGGTCGGATCCTCGCTGCTTTCATGTTTTTTGATCAGGTTTTCAATCCGGTCGTCGTGGTACATTTCGGCAATCTTTTGATATCCGGAAAGATTTTCAACGGCTTCCAGGTAATGCGCGTTCAGGCGCTGGCTGTACTGGTCGATGAAATTCGGCAACTGGACACCGATTAGGATGCCGATCGCGAACACAATTCTTACCATGTAGTCTTTGATGAATCTCATGTTCCGATTCGAATAGACTTCCAGTATTTTTTCGACCAATAGGCATCATCCAGGCTGGATATCATGACGCCTTTTTTCTCCGACACATGTACGAATCTACGATTTTCCAAATAGATCCCCACGTGTCGGGTTGAATACCCGGTTCTGAAGAACACCAGATCCCCGGCGCTCAAACGCTTTTGAGAGATCTGATTTCCCGCTTTCAATTGCAATGTAGTCGTTTTCGGTACTTTGATACCGAACTTTGAAAGATAGGTAAGGTATACGAAACCCGAGCAATCGACGCCCTTCTTGGTAAGACCGCCGAGTCTGTATTTCACGGATTTCCACTCGTGATATTGATCATGTAGACGACGGATGACAACCTCTGTGTTTCTGAGGTCAACCTGTGATGGGAACTCCGGGACAAGTTCAACTTTGGCCGGTTTGCCCGATACAGAGGCGCACCCTGTCAATAAGAGCACGATGAGGGTGATAGCGATATTTTTCATGAGGATCATCGGATGTAATTTTGGCGCCGGTACCATCAATGAATATGGGCTTGCTAAAATCAGGCCGAATCGCGCCTGTCTTTGCTTCACCGTTTTCGAGCACGGCTGGAACCTCCCATGTATCTCGTATAATATTATATATCTGATAGTTATGGATATTTCAAGCTGTTTTTTACAGAAAATGCGGTATAATTCGGGATAAAATTAACCCCTAAAAGTCAAATACCTACCCAAGAGGGTGAACTGTAGAGGGTAGGTTGTCGGACAGGCTCTATACAAAGCGGTATGGTTTTCCAGGGCCGAAACGATATATATACGCTGAAGGGTACGACAAACCACAACAACGCCGTAGATGGGATTTTTTGCGACGCCATCAGGTCAAGGCAGATCGGGAAAATAGACCATGGAGGTTTTTTTCAGCTCCCGGCGGCTAAAAAGGAGATGATAGGTGTTAACACCGGTTTTTTCCGACAGCGCCCGGGCGGTTTCACGGCATATTTTTTCGCTGGCGGCGTGGATCATCGTATAGAGATTGTAGGGCCAGGTGGGCTTGGGGTCCCTGCGGTAACAGTGGGAAATGGCCGGACTCTCGGCCATTTGCCGGCCGACAGTTTGAATTTTTTCTTCCGGAACCTGCCAGGCCGCCATGGCGTTGGCATTAAAGCCGGACTGCTGATGGCGCAAGGTGGCGCCAAAACGGCGGATAATCCCCTTTGTACACAAACGTGCCATGATGTTGAGAAACTCGGCTTCGGAAATCCCGATTTTTTGGGCCAAGTGATGATAGGGGCGTTCGACCAGGGGCAAATCCGCCTGGATAGAGGCGATTACCTTTTTTTCAACAAGGTTGAGCATCCTTATAGTAAAGTCCTTAGCAGTGCGAAAGTTCAGCCTTGGAACGATCCCGTTTTTCCGGAAAGAGATCCAAAATCGCCTTTTTATTGGCCGCGCACAGACCCCTTTCGGTAATAAAGCCGGTTACCAGGCGGGCCGGGGTGACGTCAAAAGCATAATTGTCCGCCGGGCTGCTCGCCGGCGGGATCAATACAGTAACAGATCTATCTTTATATAGTCCGCCAATATAGCGGACCTCATCGGGATCGCGGGTTTCGATGGGGATCTGTTTGATCCCATCGGTCAGCTCCCAATCAAAAGTGCTGGAAGGGAGAGCCACATAAAAGGGCACTTGGTTATCAAAAGCTGCCAGCGCTTTTAAATAGGTGCCGATTTTGTTGGCCACATCACCTGTGTGTGTGGTGCGGTCGGTACCGACAATCACCAGGTCCACCTCACCGTGCTGCATCAGGTGGCCGCCGGCGTTGTCGGTGATGACGGTATGGGGAACGCCGTGCCGGCCCAATTCCCATGCGGTAAGGCGGGCGCCCTGGTTCAGCGGACGGGTCTCATCCACCCAGACATGCAGATCAAGCCCCTGATCAAACGCCGTGTAGATGGGCGCCGTGGCGGTGCCATACTCCACACAGGCCAGCCATCCGGCGTTGCAATGGGTGAGAATGTTCACTGGGGCGCCTTTTTTTCGGATGCTGATTTTTTGGATCAGGTTCGCTCCATGACTGCCAATATGACGGCAACTTGTCGCCTCTTCTTCGGTAATCCTGGCGGCTTCATCGCGTGCAGCAGCAACACGTTCATCGTTGCCTTGGGCGGATAGCACTACGGCCTGCATGCGATCCACCGCCCACATCAAATTGACCGCCGTGGGACGTGCCTGGCGGATGGCTCGGCAGGCGGCTGAAAAGGCATCGTCATCCATGGGCTTTGCAGCAGCTTCCGTCAAGGCAACATAGATTCCCCAGGCCGCGGTAACACCGATGAGCGGCGCCCCGCGCACCACCATCTCCTGGATAGCCGTAATCACATCGACCACTCTATGAAGCGTCAACACCTCTAACCGATGTGGCAGTTGCCGTTGATCAATCACCTTCACCCGGCCGGTCTCTTCATCTATCCAGATGGGGCGCATCTTTTTTTGAGGATCAGGCATGAGGGGTTCCTTGCAAGGGCCCGGAACGCGGGAAATCTGTTTTTGACGGATTAAAATATCCGTTGAATAATTGGGGAAATTGCTGCTGCACCGTTTCGATGAGCCGTATCATCCCCATGGGTGGGCCGGAATCTCCCACCCCTGTCATGGTCGCCCAGTAACGAAGCGGATCAAAATTGAGGTTGCGCCACTGGATCATATTGATTTTGGAGGATGTGATAAAGTTTAAAAGCGCCTGAGCCTCTTTGACCGAATCGGTAAAACCGGGGCTGTTGAGATAGTTGATAGAGACAAAGCGCCCTTTTTTGACGGCCAAGGCGATACTCTCACAAACCATCTCCCACGTATATCCCCTTGGCCGGAAATAGGCCTGGTAATACTCTTTACGGACGCTGTTGAGACTTACGCGCATCGAATCCAGCCCCGCATCAAGCAGCGCTTCCAATAAATCGGGCCGGCTGGCGTTGGTGTTCATATGGATGGTGCCGCGGGATGTTTTGTGGCGGATCAGCCGGATCGCTTTTTCGATGGCCTCGGCGCTTAGCAACGGATCCCCTTCACATCCTTGCCCAAAGCTGACCACTGCCTTGGGGACGTGTTGAATGTGAGTCAGGGCAATCCGGGCAATCTCTTCCGGTGACGGAGTGAACGAAATACGGTCTTGGGAAACAGGAATTTCGCTTTGGGTTTCTTGCTCGGAAAGACAGCCCAAACAGCGGGCGTTACAGGTGATGGCCGTGGGCAACGGCGCTTCAAAACGGCCCAAAAAGAAATTTTTGGCCGCCGGACAGCCATAGATCAAGGCGCAACGGGTCAGATGGGCAAGCAGGCGGTTTTTTGGCATTCGGGCCGTCATTTCCCTTACACCGGCCTCTATTTTGGCCGGGGGCATTTGCCGTAAATCCTGGCGCGGCTCGGCATCCACCAAAAGCGCGGCGCTTTGAAATCGGCCTTGATGCCATCCCACGGCGCCATAAGAGAAAAGGGGCAAGATCTCAGCCTGATCGGTATTTTCAACAAATGCGCTTACCTGGGTGACGACGTGGCCGGGCGGGGTAAATGCCGCCACAGGATGGATGGGGCCTCGCGGTTCAAAAGGATTTTCGGTGAGAACGGTCAGCTCATTGGTTTCCAAGCGATGAACCACCGGATGACGGCCGGGTAGACGCATCAATTCCGACCCGTGGGGCAGTCGAGAGGTCTCATCAACGGTTAACAGGGAAAACCGCTCTCCGCACCGACCCACGGCGGCATAGCCATCCAACTCAAAGATTTCGCCCGCTTCATTGGCGACCACCGCCTGAAGCAGAGGGGTATTAGACTTTTCGGGCATTGGAAATAGCCTGCCTGAGGGCGTTGGCGTGTCGTTGCCCGGCATAATGGACAGGGCTTTTACCGTGAATAGGGTCCCAACCGGAGGGATCGGCCACGCAAAAAAACTGGGTTTCCAGGCCGATTCGCATTGCCGCCTCGTCGGCAAAAAGACCGATCATCTGACGCGCGGCTTCCTTGGTGGCTCCACACGGTGCGCCCCGGATCACTTCAATGGCGGCAATCACGTTGCCGTCAAGGGTTACTTTAAACTCCGGCGCCCCAAAAAGGGCTCCATAGGTTCCCAACCCAACCTGGCGGGAAAGCCCGCATCAGGTGGGTGGTGAGGCGACGCCATCTAAGCGGAACTGCTTACCCGAAGCCACACTGGGGACATTTCGTTTTTGACATAACCGGGCCAGATCATAGGCTAAATCGGGATGGGGGAAAAAAATAAGCACCATGTCGGCATCAATGGTTTTGGGTAAAAAGTCATCCGTATCATCAACAACAGGCGGCAGTGTATCATCAATAGTAAATATGTTTAGCTCAATGCGATCACCGGCCTCATCTCGAATCGCCTTAATTTTGGCCTCGGCCGAACCGTTTTGCTGAAACACCCAAATGCGCTGTTTTTTCATCAGGCCTCTCCTTCAAGGGTAGCCAGTTGTTCGTCAAAGGGCGCTTTACTTAGATCATGCTCGGTAGTGACACCCACCAGTTGATCAAAGGCGGTTTCAATGCGATCTTCCAATGCGTTAATGGCCTTGGCCAGGGTTGCAATCCGTTCGCTGTCACCCTTGCTGGTCGCCTCCACCATGGCCTTTTGATGAGCCGCCAGCTTCTTTTCATCGTCGGCAATGACTGCTTCCAGCCGCCCCATTTGCCGTTCCAGAGGTTTTACCGTTCGGGCCCGCGCATTGATAATGGCCGATCGTTTTTTGCGCAACTCCTTTTTAGAGAGCCCCCCTGGTGCCGCGGCGTGGCCGGGGGTTCTTTTTCCCGGTGCTTCATCGCCCCAGCCCACCCGCTCCAGAAAATCGGCATAGCTCCCTTCAAACATGGCAACCCCTTTGTTTTGAAAGACAATCAAACGCTGGGCCAATGCATGAAGGAAAAATTCATTGTGGGTCACCATCACGATGGTCCCGTCAAAATTGTCCAACGCGGCCAACAGTGCATCACACGCATCCATGTCCAGGTGGTTGGTAGGTTCGTCCAACAGCAACAGATTGACCGGTGTGGCCAAAATTTTACCCAACATCACCCGGCTTTTTTCGCCGCCGGAAAGGACCGCGATTTTTTTTAGCGCCAGGTCACCGGAAAAAAGCATCATCCCGCAGATGCTGCGTGCACGGCCGCGATCCATATCGGGATGCGCCATGAGGATTTCATCTTCAATGGTCCGCGACTCGTTGAGCGAGCTGATGTGGGTCTGTTCGAAGTAGCCGGTTGCGGTATTGGGATTATAACGCAAAGCGCCTTTTTGAGGCATCAACCCGCCGGCCATCAATTTCAACAGAGTCGATTTTCCTTTGCCGTTAGGGCCGCAGATACAGATACGTTCGCCGGCATTGAGCGTAAAAGAGAGATCCTCAAAGAGCGGCTGCGTGGTCCCATAACCAAAGGTGAGTCCTTCAACTGTACAGATATGACGGCCCCGGTGGGGCAGGCTGGGGATGAAAAACGCCAAAGATGTAATCTTTTGCAGTTTCTCTTTCCGTTCCATTTTAGCCAGGGTCTTGATGCGCGACTGCACCAGATTGGCCAGGCGGGCCTTGGCCCGGAAGCGGCTGATAAAGAGCTTGATCTCCTTTTGGCGCTTTTCCGTGTTGCGGCGGGTCTTTTCGTAAATCTCCTCTTCCTGGGCAATCCGGGTATAGTAGCGCTCCGTGCTCCCTGCGATCTTTTTCACCTTGCCGCGGTGGATTCCCAAAATATGGGTGGCCAAGCGATCCATAAAGCTGCGGTCGTGGGTGATCACCATCAACTCATGGGGCCAGTTTAGCAAAAAGCGCTCGATCCAGCGGATGGTTTCGATATCCAGATAGTTGGTCGGCTCGTCCAAAAGGAGCAGGTCCGGATCGGCAATAAGTGCTTTGGCGAGATTTAGCCGCACCTGAAATCCGCCGGAAAAATGGGCCGGCGGCCGGGAGAGATCTTCATGGGAAAAACCGAGGCCGGCCAGGATACGCTCCGCTTTCCAGTGATGATCCGCCTCATGGGGCGGAAGCGCCCGCATCGCTTCAGCCAAAATGTCCTTTTCGGAAAAGGACAGCTTTTGGGCCACATGGCCGATACGGTAATTTTTGGGAATATTGATCCGGCCACTGTCAGCAGTGACCCGGCCGAGGATCATCTGAAACAAGGTGGTTTTGCCGTGACCGTTTCTCGCCACCAGCCCCACCCGTTCCCGTGCGTTCACTGTAAAGCTGATCTCTTCGAAAAGGGTTCGGGCGCCGTAGCTTTTGGTAAGGTTGTCAACGCTGATCATAAAGTACTATCATAGTTGAAAGGATGGAGTGTTTGCCCCTGAATCCTTTAATAAAAAAGCAAAAGGAATCTTTTGCCTCACCAGCGCAACAGTATTGCGCCATAAGTCAACCCTGAACCAAAAACATCCATCAGCAGCGTGTCGCCACGCTTGATTTTGCCTTCGCGCACCGCCTCATCCAGTACTGTCGGCACGGTGGCCGAAGAGGTGTTCCCATAGCGGTCAACATTGATCAGCACTTTCTCTTCCGGAAACCCCAGCCGTTCAGCCACGGCATCAATAATACGTTGATTGGCTTGATGGGGCACCAGCCAATCCAGATCATCCACGGTCATGCCGTTTATTTGCAGCTGATCCTCGGCAAACTGAACCAGCTTGCGTACGGCATTTTTAAAAACGTCCCGGCCGTGCATCCGCAATTTGTGCAGTTTTTGCTCATAGCGTTCAGGGGTCAGTTCCATGCGGCTGCCACCGCCGGGAATGTGCAATAGATCCCATAGGTTCCCGTCGGACTGCATTTTAAATGAGAAAATTTGGCTTGTATCCTCATCAGTGGCGGGCTCCACCAAAACTGCCCCGGCACCATCGCCGAAAAGAATACAGGAGCTGCGATCGTCCCAGTTGATTATGGATGAGAGCACTTCGGCGCCCACCACCAGGATGGTCTCGGCGCCGCCGCTTTTAATAAACTGATCCGCAGTGGCCAAACCGTAGACAAACCCCGAACAGGCCGCATTGATGTCCATGCCCCACGCCTTGGTGGCGCCGATATGGCTTTGGAGCCAGCAGGCCGATGATGGGAGGGGGGTATCCGGCGAACAGGTGGCGTATAAAATCAGGTCAATGTCTTTGGGCTGCTTTTGAGCCATTTCCAATGCTAAAATCGCAGCCCGGGTACCGAGGGCGGAATTGTACTCATTGGGATTATCCGGGTCGGACGCACGACGTTCCAATATACCTGTGCGTTCAATGATCCACTGACTACTGGTTTCAAGCCCCCTTTGGGCCAGTTTCAAAACAAGGGCATCATTGGTGACAATGTGCTCGGGAAAGGCGGAGCCAATTCCTGTTATTTTTGTTTCGCGGCGCATAAAATGGGCCGATCCTCTCTGTCTGTATTGGTTGTCGATAAAAAGCGTTCCAATGGGTCAAGACGCCACGGAGAACCGTTTCATCCAAGCTTTGAAACCTAAGCAATTTTGATGACCCTGTCAAACTTGAACCCATAAAAGAAGGCCGCATGACATCCTGCGACCTTGCGTGTTACAATAGAAAAAGATGCGGTCAGAGGCGCCCTGAAAACATTAATACCGTTTTAGCGTGGTCACACAGTTGGTAACGGCCGAACCGCCCACATTAAAGACCACCCCGATCTCGGGCTGTCCTTTTGCCGGTGTCGCGCCGATGGGTTCACCCACCAGCTGCTTGTAAGCCAACGCATGCATGGAGGCGCCCGTGGCGCCCACGGGATGACCCTTGGCTTTCAGCCCGCCGGAAAGGTTGATGGGGCACTTATCTTCCGGTGTATATTTCCCGGCCGCAAAATCCAGTCCGCCCCGGCCGTCGGCGGAAAGCCCCAACGCCTCAACACTCAAAATCTGATTGATGGTAAAGCAATCGTGGACTTCGGCAAAATCGACATCATCAATGGTGATGCCCGCCTCCCCGAAAGATTTTCCCACGGCCAATTTACCGGCAATGAGTTCGTGCATGTTGGGACGCACATTTTCCTGTAACCGCTCAGTGGTGTTTCCGATTCCCGCTATTTCCACCACCCGGCTATACATGGATTTGGCATCTTTGGTGGGCGCCAACACCAGTGCTGCGGCGCCATCGGTCACCAAAGAACAGTCGTGCAGCCGTAAGGGAGGCGCGATCATCGGATTGCCGCCTTTACCACTGTCCGGTAGGTTTAAAAGCGCCTCGGTGGTGGTCAGACCCATACGGTCCGGCGGGCTGCCCTTGCCGAAATGAGCCAGCGGGTTTTGGAGGCCGTTTTTGTAGTTCAGGGCCGAAACGGCGGCCAGCATTTTGCGCAGTTTTTTATCGGAGAATTGGTAATGCGCCTGATAGCCTTTGGCGTATTCGGCAAACAGACCCGGGAAGGTCATTCCATTGGCCCCTTCGGTGGGCCAATGTGAACAGCAGGCCAACACATGGGTCATTTCGCGGGTGGAGAGAAGATTCATCTTTTCCACCCCGATCACGAGCACCCGTTTGAAGCGCCCCGATTCGATGCCGTAAACAGCGTTGTAAAGCGCCACCGACGATGAGGCGCAGGCTCCTTCAGTGCGGGTAGTGGGGACAAACCGCAGCTCATCCGGCGCCACTTCCAAACCCAACGGGCCCACATGCTCCTGGTTCACAAACATCGACGGTGAGCAGGAGCCAACCCAGATGCCGTCAACCTCTTTAGCGCTCAACCCGGCATCTTTCAACGCCCCTTGACCCGCCTCCGTCAGCAGCTCATAAAATGACCTGGTATCGGTGACGGCGCCCGTCTGACGATCTTTTTCCACAAAAGCGCCGAACTTCGTGTTGTAGGCGCCAACAATGCTGACCTTACTCATCGTTCCTCCTGAAAACCACTGTCAAATAACAGGCTGTCAGTTTAAATATATTGTATTAACAACTACTTGGCCCGTGAACGGGCATAGGTCAATCCGCCCGTCACTTCGATATCGGCGCCGTCAACGGCGTCATTTTCAACGATAAATTTGATGGCGGCGGCAATCTCATCCGGTTCCACCAAACGCCCCAGATGGACGTCTTTTAAAATGCTTTCAAGTGCTTTCTGGTTCATGTTTTGCAAAATCGCTGTGGCGGCATAGCCGGGTGATACCGATGCCACACGGATATGATTAATCCGGCGCATGTGAAATTCGCCGGCTAAAATCTTAGGCCACAACGCCATAGCGGCCTTGGTGGTGGAGTAGTTGAGTTGGCCCGCCTGACCGGTTTTATTCACCGATGATATGGTGATTAAAACACCCGGATAATTGTTGTCCACCATACGGCAGGCCGCTTCGCGGAGCGTTAAAAAGGCGCCGGTCAGGTTGACATCAATCACCAACCTAAAGTCTTCGGTGGACATGACCCGTTTGACTTTACCCGTTTCCCGGTCGGTGTTGATCATAAGGCCGTCGCGGATAATCCCGGCGTTGGCCACCACGATATTCAACCCGCCGAATGTATCGACAGCCAGATCCATCAATGCCGCCATGTCGGCTTCCCGGGTGACATTGGCCGCTTTTCCCACCGCTTCACCGCCGCCGGCTTTAATTTCGTCCACCACACGGTTGATTTGCTCTTCAACCACATCGCCGACAACGATCCGGGCGCCCGCGGCAGCCAAATTTTTGGAAATCGCTTCCCCAAGCCCGCCGCCGCCACCGGTAATGACAGCTACCTTGCCTGTAACCTCCATTGAATACTCCTTCTTGTGTTTGAATCCTGTTTTTAAAACAGCCGCTCACACTCCCAATGAACCTACAGCCCGACGGCAGCATCATCGACATCCTAACGTTTTTATATTCCGCTTTTGCTTTGAAAACCTCTGTCTGCTGGTGTTACAAAAATATGGCGCTATTATTTACCGGCCAGATCGGCAATGAAAATTTGGTCCAATTCGTTAAAAAAAGCCTTCGCGCCGGCGGCCCACGCCTCACGAAGTTTACAAAAGCCGGAACGATGGCAAGAGACCGGATCAGCGATGCAGTTGATGATCTCACTGTTTTTTTCAAAAATACGCACCACATCCCCCAGGCTGATTTCCCGTGGGTCTTTGGACAGCCAATGACCCCCTTTTGGCCCCCGGACGCTTGTGACCAGATTCTTTGCCTTTAACGGGCGCATGAGCTGTTCCACATATTTTACCGAAATCTCCTGTTCCTTTGCGATATGACTCACGGGAACGGGATTTTGGGGAGAAGAGCCGACCAATTCAAGCAGAATGCGGGCGCCGAAACGACTGCGGGTAGATAGCTTCATAATGAAATCCTCCAGATAGTTAATCTCAAGGTACTCTATCTACTTAATCCAATTTAATCAAGTATAGTTTAATCGGTATAGGAAAATCTGGTAATGTATAAGCGCGCCCTCTGTTTTTATCGGGTGGCAACTCGTTCCACTCGTTGAATGATCCCTCCTTGTTGCTCATACAAATAAGTGCGCTCGGCCGGATGAAATCCGGCCATCGCAGCCGCCATAAAAGACCGTCGCTTTTAAGCGACGGTCTTTTATGAAAGAAAACGCAAAACCTTCGACTTCAGTCGGAGGATATCCGCTTTCGGCCCTACGGGCCTGCTAAAGCCTTCGCCCAAAGGGGAGGGTTTTTGGGTTCCTCGACGTTTTGTGTGGATTTGACATAAAGCGCCGACTATTTCACTCATACCGCAGCGTTCCTATGCTGACAATACGGCATGGATTCCCAGGCCTTTTACCACCCTCATCGGCGGCAAAGGATTGCCGCCCTACTTTTACCAGGTGAACGAAGGCTCGAATTACCATAAGGCCCCTACCGTTGGTTCAGGTCTCCGACCTGAACCACCTGCTTCTTACGACCTTGATGAAAAATCACAACGGTAAATCGTTAATTCTCAATTCGCAAACAGTATTTGCACTGGACCAAGACCAATCTTCGGATATTCCACCGACGATATCTGTCGAGAACATAATACCCGTTTTTAACCGTCATCGTTGTGAAACAGGTCCCGCCCGCTTTTCTTTGAGAGATTCTGACTGGTGGCATGATTTGGGAGTTGTTACATTTTAAGAAAGCCGTGGTTCAGGTCGGAGACCTGAACCAGCAGAGAACATCATTCGGGGTTTGACCCCATACTCTCTTTTGGCCGGCCATTTACTGTTAGTGGTGGACACCATATGCCGGGGCCCCCGGGCTTTTCTAATCCTGCAAACATTTTTGTAACGTTCTCTATAT
>Ga0209788_1000021_pt1 | contig 55757 bp, 54 predicted proteins | sample WorMetLIZISLAND1_2_FD_187415 | JGI IMG/M metagenome (GOLD analysis project Ga0209788, IMG submission 187415) | Marine gutless worms symbiont microbial communities from Max Planck institute for Marine Microbiology, Germany - Olavius clavatus LIZARD... ...
CGTCGTAGATCGTCTCGTCGGCGAGGTCCTTGACGACAACCTCGGCCGTGTTGACCCGGCCCCCCGCCTCGTCGGCCTCCTCGCCGCCCCCCGTGACTACCGCGACGACAACGACGGCCGTCGCGGCGAGCGCCGCGACAACACCCGCCACCAGCAGCCGGGGCCGGCGGCCCAGCCTCCCGATGGCCCGGCGCCGCCCTTCGGCGCCCGTGCCGTCGCCCCCGCCGCTCACCTGACTCGAGTCGGGTCGCGCCACGGCCCTTCCCTCAGCCGCTTCCGCCGCCGCCCGGCCCCCGACCCGGCCCGCGGCCCGGCCCGAAGCCGAATCCCTCAAACACATGCCGACACTCCTCGGCCGCCTCCCGGAACGCCGGGTCGTCGGGATCGATGTCGCCGAACAAGCCGCGCCTGCCCTCGCCGGGGCCGAAGCCGCCCGAGAAGTCGGGGTCCGCCATGTCGATCCCCTTGTCCCTCATGCACTGCGCGAACTCGAGGAAGCTGTCTTGAAGCTCGGACTGGTCGATGTTTGCGAACGCGTCCTGCACGATCCCCTCGATCAGCTCCTCGCACTGCTCAAACGCCGCCGCGACCGTGTCCCGGTCCCCCAGCTTGCCCGCTCCGCCCCCTCCGCCGAAGAGCTGGAAGTTCCCGTTCTCGTCAAGCTCGGGGTCGGGGAAGTCGGCGATCCCGTTGTCGCGCATGCACTGGGCGAACTCGAGCAGGGCCCGTTCGGCGTCGACGTCCTCATCGGAGGGCACCCCCTCGACGGTGGTGTCGACAGCCTTCTCAAGAGTCGCCACCTCGGCGCCGTCGCCGCCCCCGCACGCGGCGACGGCCAGGGCAAAGGCGGCAACCAGGGCGGTGGTCTTCATTCTTCGCCTCCTTCTGCTTCTGCGGTTTCCCCCATTGTCCGGGCCGACTGCAAACAATGTGTAATGGGCCGGGAAACACTTGGTGAGGCGGCCCGCGGGCCGCGGCCGCGTCGTCGCGGCTCAGTTGGCGCGGCCCACCACCCAACCCAGGATGAGGCCCCCGACGGCGGCCCAGACGATAGAGAAGCCGTCGCCGACCTCCATGATGGCCGGCCCCCCGGCTATCCGGACGGTCGCGCTGAGCGCGAAACCGCCGACCACGCCCATGAGGAGAGAGCCGATGAGGGTGTCGGCGCCTGCGAAGAACCCGGCGAGCAGGCCTGCGGCGGCGCCGACGCCGCCGATGGTCACCGCTACCTCAAGCTCCATGGGGACAGGCTACCTCAAGAAGGCCCGAGGACGGGGAAATCCCGGTGAGACCCGAAGCGCCGTTTACCCGCTTCTTACCTCGGGCCGCCTAACTTGGCAGGCCGTGCGCCTACTTGTGGTCGAAGACGAGCCGGACCTCGCCGACGCCGTGGCCCGAGGGTTGCGGCGCGACGGTCACGCCGTCGATGTGGCGTTGACCGCCGCCGACGCCGACATCAAGCTGCGGTCGGCGGGATACGACCTCGCCGTGCTTGACTGGCGCCTGCCCGACGGCTCCGGGCTCGAGTTGTGCCGCGGCCTCGTCTCCGGCGAGTTGCCCACCTTGGAGGGCGATCGGCCCCGCATCCTCATACTCACCGCGCGCGACGACGTCGCCGACCGGGTCGCCGGCCTCGACTCGGGCGCCGACGACTACCTCGTCAAACCCTTCGCCTTCGCCGAGCTCTCCGCCAGGGTCCGGGCGTTGCTCAGGAGGGAGACCGACTCGTCGCCCGTCCTCGAGGTCGGGCCCCTCGCGCTCGACGACGCTCGATTCGTCGCCGAACGCGACGGGGAACGGCTCGACCTCACCGCCAAGGAGTTCGCCCTCCTCCACTACTTCATGGCCAACGCCGGGGCCGTGATGAGCCAGGAGCATCTCCTCGAGCACGTCTGGGATGAGATGACCGATCCCCTGACGAACGTCGTCCGGGTGACCGTCAGCAACCTGCGCAAGAAACTCGGCGAGCCTCCGCTGATCACCACCGTGCCCGGGCGCGGCTACCGGCTGGAGGACGGGGAGTGAGCAGGCAGTCGATCAGGTTCCGCCTTTCGGTCCAATACTCGGCGATCGTCTTCGGCCTGGGAGGCGCGCTGCTCGGCCTCGTCTACTGGGCGATCGCCCGCAACCTGAGGTCGCAGACGATGCTGGCCCAGGTCCTGACCGGGAGGCAGGTGGTCTTCGAGAACGGCCAGGTGTTCACCATGCCGCAGTATCAGGAGATCGAGGTCCGGGCCATCGAGTCGGTGTTCAACGAGGTTGTCCTCGGCGAAGTCGCCCGCTTCACCCTCATCGCGCTGGGCGCGTTGTTTCTCCTTGCCATCGCGGTCGGCTGGATCATGTCGGGCCGGGCCCTCCGCCCGGTCGAGGAGATAGCGGCGGTCGCCAGGGAGATCGAGGCGTCCGACTTGAGTCGCCGTATCGCCTTGAGCGGCCCCGACGACGAGTTGACTCGCTTGGCCGACACGTTCGACGGGATGCTGGAGCGCCTGGACCGGGCGTTCGCCGGCCAGCGACGGTTCCTCGCCGACACCAGCCACGACCTGCGCACGCCTCTCGCCGTCATCAGGTCGAACATCGAGCTTGTCGCCGACGACCCCGCGGCGGGTATGGGCGAGTGGCGCAAGGCGGGCGGAGTCATCAAGCGAAACGCCGAGAAGATGTCGAAGATGATCAACGAGTTGCTGGCGACGGCGCGCCTTCAGGCGGGGAAGGCCCAGGCCGTCACGGTGGATCTCGCCGAGATCGTGGAGCATGCCTCGGCGGAGCTCGAGTCGGTGATGGGGGAGGTCGCGCTGGAGGCGTCGCCGGGCCCCGTCTCGGTTCAGGGCGTCGAGGTGGCCCTCGACAGGGCGTTGTCGAATCTCTTGGAGAACGCACACAGGGCCTCGCCGCCCGGCGGGACCGTCAGGGTGGGCAGCGGCCTGACCGACGGTTGGGCGTGGCTCGCCGTCGAGGACGAAGGGCCCGGGCTCTCGGGCGACGACGACGATCGCTTCGGTCTGGGCCTGTCGATCGTGACGCAGATCGCCGAGGGGCACGGCGGCGAGTTGGCCTCGTTCCCCGGCAGAGACGGCGCCGGCACGACGATGGTCGTCTGGCTGCCGACGGAAGGCTCGGGCGACCGCCCCCCGGGCGAGCCCCCGCTCCCGACCGACAAACGCGGGTTTACGGCGCCCTTAGGCGGCGCCCCGTACGCTGAGCGCCAGGAGGTCAATTGAGCAACAACACACAAATGTCAACGGAGGCGCCGAAAGAGAGACGAGGCGGTCTCCGGTTCGCCCTCCTCTACTTCGTCGGCACGGCCGCCGTCGTGGCGCTCATCGCCTCCGCCGCGCCCGGGGCGCCCAACGAGGCCGCGGGAGAGCCGGCCGCCCGGGAATCTCGCTCGGCCAGTCCCGAGGAGGCGCCGCCGTCGGCGCCGGGCGAGGAGCCTGCCGCCGACGCCGCCGAGGTGATCCTCCCGTCGGTGGTGCACATCAAGACCTCGACGGGGATCGGGTCGGGCGTCGTCTACCGCGCCTCCGGCCTGATCGTCACCGCGGCCCACGTCCTCACACAAGACGAGACGGTCACCATTCGCTTCGACGACGGGGAGCTGGCCGAAGGGAAGGTTGTGGGCGTCGTCCCCGACGCCGACGTCGCGGTCATCGAGGTCGACAAGGACGGCCTCCCCGCGGCCGCCTTCAACGTCGACAAACCTCGCGTCGGGCAGATGGCCGTCGCGGTCGGCAGCCCCTGGGGGCTTGAGGCGACCGTAACCGCCGGGATCATCTCGGCGGTCGATCAGGCCAACTGCTCGTTCAGCAGGTGCGTCTCGATGGTCCAGACCGACGCCGCCATCAACCCGGGCAACTCCGGCGGCCCGCTTGTCGACCGGGACGGGTCGGTCTTGGGGCTCAACGTCTCGATCTTCACCGGGTCGGGCGCCAGCGACGGGGTCGGTTTCGCCGTGCCCTCGAGCGTGGTGGTCGAATACGCGGAGAGCATCATCACCGGCGAGCCGATCGAGACCGCGTTCCTCGGCGTCGAGGGCGAGCGGGACCCGGTCTTCAGCGACGGCCGAGCCGGCGCAATGATCGCTGCGGTCATGGAGGGCACCGCGGCGGAGGCCGCCGGCGTCGAGGAGGGCGACGTGATCATCTTCCTCGACGACGTGGCGATACAGGACCTCGCGGACCTCCAGGCCCAGGTGCGCCTGCACCGCCCGGGGGACGCGGTCGAGCTGAGACTCATCCGCGACGGCGAGGAGCTCACCTTGGACGTGACGCTCGGGACGCGTTCGGACGACTCCGGCTAGTGGTGTGTCGTGCAAATAGCAAAGCGGTGTCTCCGAGGTCAGTGTGTCATCTGGCAAGGAGACAAACGCAGTCGCACCCATAGGTGCGGCGAGGCTTGACGACGCAGCCAGGGGCGCATCTGGGCCGGAGAGACCGGTTGAGGATTTGGGCGATGCACCACTAACCTCCCGTCCGCTCGCTGCGGCGGAGCGGCGGTCGTGCCAATCATCGTCTCCCCCGCCGCGGCGGGTGCGTCGCGGTCAGCGAATCCGGTTTGACCCCGGAGCTGTCCCGCAACTGTGATGGCCCGCCTCGGCCGAGTCGAGGCAGGGCATGAGTCAGGTCGCCTGACCCCGACGCAACGTGGAAGTCTCGGATGAAGACGGAACCGCGGCCTCAGGGAAGGCCCCGCCTCTTCATCCTCCGGATCGGAGGATGTCTCATGAGAAGGATCGCGCCGGCGGTTGTGTTGTTGGTCGCCGCATGTGCGCCGGGTCAGGGCGGTGCGCAGACGACGGAGGCGCCGCCGGCCGAGGTCGGCGCCTTCCCGGTCACGGTCGAAGCCGACAACGGCGCCGTCAAAATCGAGTCTCGGCCCGCCCGGATCGTCTCGTTGTCGGCGACGGCGACTGAGATGTTGTTCGAGATCGGCGCCGGGCCTCAGGTCGCTGCGGTCGACGACCGGTCGAACCACCCGCCTCAAGCCCCGAAGACTGACCTCTCCGGGATTACGCCCAACCTCGAGGCGATCCTTTCCTACGAGCCCGACTTGGTGGTGATCGCCTTCGACCCGGGCGGGTTGATCGCAGGGTTGGGGGCCGTCGGTGTGCCGGTGCTGAGCTTCGGGGCGGCGACAACGCTCGACGGCGCCCGGCGCCAGATGGAGACGCTCGGGGCGGCCGTCGGCGCCGCCGAGAAGGCGGACCTGGCCGTCGAGAGGATGGAGACCGGCCTACGCGAGGCGGTGGCCGCCGCCGGGGAGGGCGGGGAGGGCGTCACCTACTACCACGAGATCGACTCCACCTTCTACACGGCCGACTCGTCCACGTTCGTCGGCCGGATCTACGGCCTGTTCGGGATGGTGAACATCGCCGACGAGGCCGATCCCGATGGGGCCGCGTCCGGCTTCCCGCAACTCTCCGGCGAGCACATCGTGACCGCCGACCCCGACATGGTGTTCTTGGCCAACGCCGCCTACGGCGAGTCGGCGGAGACCGTGGCCGCCCGCCCCGGCTGGAGCGCCATGAAGGCGGTGCGGGAAGGCGACATCGTCGAGCTGGACTCCGACGTCGCCTCCCGGTGGGGCCCCCGGGTGGTCGAGCTCGCCCAAGCCGTCGCCGTCGCCCTCAACAAACGCGAGGACGGTTGAGGCGGCCGGCCGCAGTCGCGAAGGCGGCTCGCCTCGGGTGGAAGGCGCCGACGCTGGCGGTCGCGGCTGTGGTCGCGGTCGGGCTCGCTGGCCTGTTGACGGGGGCCGCCCCGCTGGGGCCCGCTCAGGTCTTGGCCGCGTTGGCCGACTCGTTGCCCCTCATCGAGGCGGACCACGGCCTCACCGACACGCAGATCGGCATCTTGTTCGACATCCGCTTCCCCCGCGTCGTGCTCGGCGCGATGGTGGGCGCCGTCCTCGCGCTGGCGGGTACCTCCTACCAGGGGGTCTTCCGCAACCCTCTCGCCGACCCCTATCTGCTGGGCGTCGCCGCCGGGGCGGGGCTGGGGGCTACCGCGGCGCTCGCCGTCTCGGCCAACCGGGGCCTGGTCGCCCTGTTCGCCTTCATCGGCGGGCTGGCGGCGGTGGGGGCCGCATATGTGCTGGGACGGTCGGTGGGCGGCCGGGCCGTCACGTCGCTGATCCTGGCGGGCGTCGCTGTCGCCGCGTTCGCCGGCGCCGTCCAGACCTACCTGCTCCAGAGGAACGCCGAGACCCTCCGGGAGGTGTACGCGTGGATCCTCGGTCGGTTGACGACGGTGGGCTGGTCGGAGGTCCTCACCCTGCTCCCCTACGTCGTCGTGTCCGCCGTCGTGTTGCCGGCGGGCGGCAGGCTTCTCGACGTGTTGAGCGTCGGCGACGAGGAGGCCGCCGCTCTCGGGATCAACGTCGCCAGTGTGCGCGGCGCCGTCGTGGTCGTGGCGACGCTGGCCACCGCCGCGGCCGTGTCGGTGAGCGGGCTGATCGGTTTCGTGGGAATCATCGTGCCCCACGGGACCCGGCTCCTGTTCGGCTGGAGCTACCGGGTGATAACCCCGTTGTCGGCCCCCTTCGGGGCCGCCTTCCTCATGGCCGCCGACATCGCGGCCCGAACCGTCGCGGCGCCCGCCGAGCTGCCCATCGGAGTGGTCACGGCCTTCCTCGGCGCGCCTTTCTTCGTGCTCGTGCTCCGGACGACGGGGAGGTCGCGGTGATCTGCTGGGAGGAGGTCTCCGTCGCCTACGACGGCGTGGACGCGCTCGGCCCGGTGAGCCTCAGGGTGGAGAGCGGTCGGTGGGTCGGCGTCATCGGCCCGAACGGCGCCGGGAAGTCGACGCTTCTGAGGGCTGCGCTCGGCGCCGTCGAGCACCGCGGGGTCGTCTCTCTCGGCGACGGGCCGCGCCGCCCCGGGTTGGATATCGCCTGGATGCCGCAACGCCCCGTCCTGCCGGCAGACATGGGGGTAGCCGACTACGTCATGTTGGGCAGGTCCGCCCACATCGGCTATCTCGGGTCCGAGGGCCGCCGAGACTTCGACTCGGTCCGTTCCGCCTTGGAGCGGCTCGACCTGGCCCGTCTGGCCCAGCGCCCGTTGGGGACCCTTTCCGGAGGGGAGGCGCAGCGGGCCGTGTTGGCCAGGGCGTTGGCCCAGGAGGCCCCGATCCTGCTCTTGGACGAGCCGACCGCCGGCCTCGACGTCGGCCGCGCCGTCGACGTGCTGGAGGTCGTCGACTACCTGCGCCGCTCCGAGGGCCTGACGGTCGTCACGGCTGTGCACGACCTGACGTTGGCGGGCCGATTCGCCGAGCGGCTTGTGTTGCTGGGCGACGGGTTGGTCCACGTCGCCGGGTCGCCGGCGGAGGTGCTCACGGAGGAGAACCTGACGGCCCACTACGGTGCGGGCCTGCGCGTGGCCCACGACGACGACGGCCCCGCGGTGACACCGACGAGACGACGAGATGGATGACAAAGGCGCTCCACCCTCCGAGGGGCCGGGCATGGGCGAGGCTCGCGAGCCGTCGCTCGTCCTCATCAACACCGGGGACGGCAAGGGGAAGTCCACGGCCGCCTTCGGCACGGCGTTGCGGGCCGTCGCCCGCGGTTGGAGGGTCGCCGTCGTCCAGTTCCTCAAGTCGGGCGGATGGAGGGTGGGCGAGGAGACAATCGGACGCCGGCTGGGGATCGAATGGTTCGCTCTCGGCGACGGCTTCACCTGGGACTCGACCGACATGGACGCGACGAAGAAGGCGGCGAGCGACGCCTGGGCCTTCGCCAAGACGCTGATCGAGTCGGGCGACTTCGACCTCATCATCTTGGATGAGATCACCTACCCGCTCAACTGGGAGTGGATACCGACGGGTGAGGTCGTCGAGACGATCAGGGAGCGGCCGGAGAGGACCAACCTGGTGCTCACCGGGCGGGACGCCCCCGACGAGCTGGTCGACGTCGCCGACACCGTCACCGAGATGAGGAAGGTGAAACACGCCTTCGACCGAGGCGCGAAGGCTCGCCGGGGAATCGACTACTGACCCCTCCTCCTTCACACCGGCGGCTCGGCCATGGCCGAGCCGCCGCCACGCGAGGCGCGCTCTCCCCCGATCATCCGTGTTTGCGGGCGAACTCCTCGTCGGACATGACCAGGTAGAGGATCCCTTCGATGAAGGCGATCAACGCCGGGATGAAGGTCCACGCGAAGATGAGGTAGAGCACCCCGAGCCCGATCTGACCCAGGTAGAACTTGTGCACGCCCAGGAATCCAAGGAGGAGGGCCAGGACCCCGGCCGTGACACGCGACTTGGCGGGCGGCCGGGGCACGACCACGGCGACGGCCGGGTAGGCGGGCGTCGGCTGAGTCACGGCCACGGAGACGGCAGGGTGGGCGGGCGTCGCCTGTTGCTCTGCGGCGATCGCGATGCGATCCGCAGCCGTTGACTCCCCCCGGAGGTCCCTCTCGAACGCCAGCCTGTTGATCGGGCTGAAGTGAACCGTCTCATCGGCGCCCACGACTGAGAAGACGTTGGGCCCGCTCTCGACGAAGTCGCCCACGGAGCGGTCAACGCGGAGCACCTCGGTCCCGCCGACCTTCAGGACGACCTCGTCGCCCGACACGACGCAGACGGCGCCATTCCAATGCGAGTCAGGTCGCCCCGCGTGAACGTGTCCGGGATGCTCCATGTGCCGTGCCGGAGTGTACCCCCGCCCGCGCAGAGCCCGAAGCCGGCCCGATCGTCAGGACCGAAGTCGTCGGATGATGACAACCGCCGCCCAGGTTGTCGCCGCCACTGTCAGGGCAAGCACCACCCAGACGATCACCAGTATCTCGATGGCGCCCATTGGCCTACTCCGTCGGTCTCAGTCGTCGGGAGAGCGGAATCGTACTCGGAGGCGCTTCGCCCGGAGGCTCAGGATCGCTGCCACAAGGTCGGCGACGCGGGTCGAACACCGCCGAGGCCGCTCCCCGGAGGCCGCCCGCAGTCATGACCCGCCCGGTTGACGACGCCGGCCCAGGTCCGACCAGCCTGGTGTGCTAAGATCCCGGCGTGTGATATCGGTCATCACGGCCGCGCTTGCGGCCGACATCCAATACGCTGATCGCCTGAGGGACTCTGTCCTGCGGCAGACCGGCGCCGATTGGGAGTGGGTGGTCCAAGAGGACGGCCCCACGACAGCCTGGGAGGCGCTGGCGAGCGACCCGAGGGTCAAGGTCGGCAATCATCCCACGGCGATCGGTCCTGCCGCAGCCCGCAACCTGGCGATCGCTGGTGGTGTGTCGCACACATAGCGAAGCGGTGTCTCCGAGGTCAGTGCGTCATCTGGCAAGGAGACAAACGCAGTCGCACCTCCATAGGTGCGGCGAGGCTTGACGACGCAGCCAGGGGCGCATCTGGGCCGGAGAGACCGGTTAAGGATTTGAGCGACGCACCACTAGGTCGTCGGGCGACGTAGTCAGGAACGTCGACGCCGACGATGAGCTCACTGCCGGGGTGTTGGCCTACACCGCACATGTCTTCCGGGATCATCCAGAAGTCGACTACCTGGTAGGCCCGATTGTCGACGTGCTCGAAGATGGCGCCAGCGCCAGTTCGTCGAGGTGCTGGAGCCCGGCGCAATCTCACCAGGCACGCTCTATCGACAGTGGCTTGATCGGGGATGCTTCGGCGCAGTCCATCCAACGGCGATGGCGGTGCGGAAGTCGGTGATTGTCAAGTACGGCGGCTACTCGGCGCTTCCCGTGTCCGAAGACACGGCACTACTGCTGGCCGTCAGTCAGCGGACGACAGGCTGGTTTGCTGATCGCCCCCTGGCTCGGCACCGGAAACGCGCCGGGAGCATCACATCAAGCAGCGAGTCGATGGACGGACCCGCTAGAGAACTCAGGCATCGGTTCATCCAAGACCGTTGCCATTTGTTGGTGGGCAGCAAGCAGTGACCATTGAGCGAGACGTTCGCTCTCTTCCCACAGGTGCGCGGGGCCGAGATGCCGCTACCGAAATCGTCAGAGCGTGGTCAGAAAAGGACCTACCACCCAATATGCAGGAACTCGCCCCTTTGCTCGAGGAGGCCGGGTGTCGTGAACAAGCGTGGATTATGCTCCAGGAAGCTGCGGTACATGCCGTTCGCGAATATGGTGCCAACGGCCAGGAGATCGTCGCCGACTGGGTCTCATCGAAAGGTAGTCGCCTCACCGAATCCGAGCTTCATCGACTCGCCAACCGGGTTGCGTGGATCCTGAGGGATCGCGCCACCGAACTACCGCCCTCGCTTGAGCTCACTGACCGAAAGCAACGATTCACCGTCTACCTACTACTGGAGCGCAAACGCTTCATGTTCAGTCGCGAAGGCGTAGCCGAAGTTCTCGTAAAGTATCACCTCGAGGAAGAAACGGATTCCCCGCTTGTTCGCGCCTATCGACAGTTCCTCGCGCTGACGGAGGCGACCTCCCTGTCCGATGCTGCCCAGCAGGACTTAGACGACGTCTGGCAGGCCGCCCAGGAGTCGGGGGTAGGCGACGAGGTGTTTGACATCATACTGCACGCGTTGTGGCTCGCCCATCGACTTGAGCGCCAGGGTCATCATCTGCTCGACTACAGCGACCGCTGGGGACGGAGCGCCGTCCCCAACACAGGCGTGCTCCATTTCAGACGAGCCACCGCCCTACGTTTGGTTGGGCGTTTTGAAGAAGCGATTCAAGAGGCCGAGAAGGCGATGCAGATGACGACAGGATCACCGGGATTCGCGGAAGTGTTCGTCGAGCAGTGCCTTCGTGAGCGAGCCTTGGGCGTCGCTGCGATGAGTATTCAGAGCACGGTCGAGCGCGGGAGAGCCGAGCTCGACGATCTCCGCCGGCAACTTGAAGTCGCTGAACGACGCTCAATCGCTCGGACAATCGAAGTCGTCACGCTCTTCATGGTTGCAGCTGCGTTTGCGATTGGCGCGATCAACATCGTTGGGATGGCAGCCGACAGTACCCGCAGCGCCCTTGTTCTCCTTGGAGGATTCGGCGGAGGTCTCGTAGCCTTCGCCGCGATCATAGTCGCATCGCTTGTGTTCCTCAATCAGAAGAGAGAAGGAAACCGAGATCTCTCGACGCGTCAGTGGTTGGTCTTCTTCGCAGTCCTCGCGGCGGTCATGGCGATCCAGGTTTTCTTGCCCATACTCGCGTCCGGCTGGGTGGACTGATAGCACCGCGCGCTTGCCGGCCCAGCGCCGGCGCGGGTCGAGTTCCGTCGAAGGCGCGATCCCCGTCGTCGCCCAGCGCAGAGCCCAAAGCCGGCCCTCGCGTCAGGACTCCAGCCAACCGTCCTCCACGCGGATCACGGCGGGCAGGCCGGGTCGCCGAGCGCCTTCAGGGACGCGCGTAACCCCCGTGCGGGCGCTATCGGCCCATGTGGGCGTTATCGGTGCCCGCTCAAGTCTTCTGTGAGCTTCGTGGGGCGGGTCGGCCCCCTCAGCCGCCCGCCTCGGAGTAGGCGAACATGAGGGACAAGAAGGCGATCAGAACCAGCGCAGGGAGCACGGTGCCGATGATCCCCAGGATCCACCCCGCCTTGGCGACGCCGCGGCCCCCCGGCGGCCTTCTGCCTGCGTCGATCGCCTTCAGCTCTTGGTTTCCTATCACCCAGGCGGACGGGCCGATACGTTGGCGGGCATGACGAATCTGAAGGCACATCCGTCGGGCGAGCGGTCCGTCGACGACATTTCCGGCCACGAGGCGGAGGCCCGCGGGAATCTGTCCCAGGCTCCAGATACGTTGGCTGCCATGGCGAAATCGAAGTCACATCAGTCGGGAGAGCTGTCCCGCGACGACATCGTCGACGACATGGCAAGCGGCGAGGCGGCCGCCCGCGCGAATCTGTCATTGGCTCCAGATACGTTGGCGGGTATGGCGAAACCCAAGTCACACCGGTCGGGAGAGCTGTCCCGCGACGACATCGTCGACGACATGGCTGGCGATGAGGCGGAGGCCCGCGGGAATCTGTCCCAGGCTCCAGATACGTTGGCTGCCATGGCGAAATCGAAGTCACATCAGTCGGGAGAGCTGTACCGCGACGACATCGTCGACGGCATGGCAAGCGGCGAGGCGGCCGCCCGCGCGAATCTGTCGTGGGGTCCCGATACGTTGGCGAGCATAAGGAATCTGGGGTCACATTCAATGGCCGAGCAGTCCGTCGACGGCATGGCAAGCGACGAGACGGAGGCCCGCGTGAATCTGTCAGACCCTCTGGATACGTTGGCGGGTATGGCGAATCTGAAGTCACATCGGTCAGGAGACCCGTCGTTCAGCGACATCGTCGGCGACGCGACGGAGGCCCGCGGGAATCTGTCAGACCCTCTGGATACGTTGGCTGCCATGATGAAGTCGAGGTCACATCCGGCGGGCGAGTCGTCCGTCGACGACATGGCAAGCGGCGAGACGAAGGCCCGCGCGAATCTGTCAGAGGGTCCCGATACGTTGGCGAGCATAAGGAATCTGGGGTCACATTCAATGGCCGAGCAGTCCGTCGACGGCATCGCAAGCGACGAGGCGGGTGCCCGCGCGAATCTGTCACTGCCTCTGGATACGTTGGCGGGTATGGCGAAACCCAAGTCACACCGGTCGGGAGAGCTGTCCCGCGACGACATCGTCGACGACATGGCTGGCGATGAGGCGGAGGCCCGCGGGAATCTGTCCCAGGCTCCAGATACGTTGGCTGCCATGGCGAAATCGAAGTCACATCAGTCGGGAGAGCTGTACCGCGACGACATCGTCGACGGCATGGCAAGCGGCGAGGCGGCCGCCCGCGCGAATCTGTCGTGGGGTCCCGATACGTTGGCGAGCATAAGGAATCTGGGGTCACATTCAATGGCCGAGCAGTCCGTCGACGGCATCGCAAGCGACGAGACGGAGGCCCGCGCGAATCTGTCAGACCCTCTGGATACGTTGGCGGGTATGGCGAAATCGAAGTCACATCAGTCGGCCGAGCAGTCCGTCGACGACATCGTCGGCGACGCGACGGAGGCCCGCGGGAATCTGTCCCAGGCCCCAGATACGTTGGCGAGTATGGCGAAATCGAAGTCACATCAGTCGGGAGAGCTGTCCCGCGACGACATCGTTGACGACATGGCAAGCGGCGAGGCGGCCGCCCGCGCGAATCTGTCTCAGTCCCGCGATACGTTGGCGAGTATGGCGAATCTGAAGTCACTTCAGCCGGGAGAGCTGTGCCGCAACGGCATCGTCGACGACATGGAAAGCGACGAGGCGGGTGCCCGCGCGAATCTGTCCCAGGCCCCAGATACGTTGGCGGGTATGGCGAAATCGAAGTCACATCAGTCGGCCGAGCAGTCCGTCGACGACATCGTCGGCGACGCGACGGAGGCCCGATTCGAGCCGGACGGCCGGCAGGCCCTTCCTGAGGGCCTGGGCGAGATGGCCCCGGGCGCGGCGCTGGCCGCGGTCTTGGAGACGGTCGACCTGAGGCGGTTGAACGGCCACGACCTGGTCACGGTCCTCCGCGCCGGGCAACGTCAGGTCTCCCACTACCAATCGGTGGTCTACGCGGCGATGGCCGAGACCGCCTACGCCGTCTCCGCGACCACAACCGAACGCAGCTCCCTGCCCAACGAGCGCGCCGCCGACGAGATCGCCGCCGCTGTCGGCTACACCCGCCGCAAAGCGGAGGACGAGCTGAACACGGCCCTGCGACTGAGAGACGACCTCCCGGAGGTCCGCTCGGCTCTGGAGTCGGGGGACATCGACGGCCACAAGGCCTCCGTCATCTCCGACGCCACCGCGGCCCTGAAACTCAGCGCCGCTCGGGGAGTCGCCTACAAGATCCTCTACTCGGCGGGTCGTCTCACCGTCGGGCAGATCGGCGCCCGGCTGCGTCGCCTCTGCATCCTGGAAGACCCGGGCCACGCCCAAGCCCGATACGAACGGTCCCTGGAACGCCGCCGTCTTGTGGCTCGCCCCACCGCGGACGGGACGACACACCTGCACATTTCCGACTGCGCCCCTCACCTGGCTCAAGCCGCCACGGACCGGGTCAACAGGATCGCCCGTAGCCTCAAGACCAGGCACGAGTCCCGAAGCGTCGACCAGCTCCGCGCCGACGTCGCACTCGACCTGCTGACAGGCCGCCGCATCGACTCCGACGAAGACGGAGGCGGGGGGTCGGTCAACCTCCATGTTGATCTCACGACTCTGGCCGGGCTCGACGACCACCCGGGGGAGCTCTCGGGCTACGGGCCGGTCGTCTCTGACATCGCCCGCCAAGTCGCCGAGGAGCAACGGGAGAAGAGCGGATGGAACGCGGTGGTCTCAGATCCGGAGACCGGCGAGCCGCTCCATGTCGTGTCCGTGAGGAGGAGGCCCACGACAAGGCAGCAGAAGATGATCCGAGCTCTGCACCCGGTCTGTGTCTTCCCGGGGTGTCGTATGCCCGCAGTGGACTGCGACCTCGACCACTGCGTCGACTACGCCTTCGGCGGCCCCACCACGGTGGGGAACCACGCCCCGCTGTGCCGTCATCATCACCTGTCGAAGCATCAAGACGGGTGGCGGTATGCGAAGACGGGCAGGGTGGCCGTGGATTGGGTCAGCCCGTTCGGGCACACCTACCGGATCGGGGCGAGCCCCGCCGGGGAACGCTGGACAGGGGGGAGAGACCCGCCCTGACGCCTCGGCGAAAGGGGGGAGAGGAGAACATGAACCACACCGCCCGACCGGCAACGGCCCGGCCGGCTACGGCCCGGGGGCCACGGCCCGATCACAGGCGCCGCGACGCGCGATGACGCGCACTGCGGTTTGACAACTGAATAATGAACAAAGGCCGCTCAGCGGCCCAGCCAGCGGCGCGGGTCGAACTCCGCCGAGGCCGTCCCCCGGACCGCTAGAGCGCCGAACACGGGAACCGTGACGTCGACCGCCGTCGTCACAACCACGGTCCTCGCCCGAAGCGAGGAGTCGACGGGGCACCGACAGGACACGAGGCGAGCGCCGTTCAAGCCTGCGGCGCGTCGCGCCTCGGCCGGAGGCGCCGCCCGCCCTGCGCCCGGGTAGGTGGCCACCGCGCTCGCCAGGGCAGCGGCGTCGGCAGCCGACTGAGCCTGCGCCCGCGCCGAGTAGGCCGCGCCCAGCGACGCGGTCGCCGCCAAGAGAAGGGCGAGGATCGCGATGACCGCGGTCATGAGCACGGTCATCGCGCCTCGATCGCGCCTCACCTCTCGACGAGCATCGAAGCCGAGGCCTTCAAGTCGACGGCGGGGCCGCTCCCAAGCACCTGGATCAGCTCATACCTGAGCGACGCCCGGACCTTGGCGGGCCGGCCCACGACGGACGGCCGGGAGACGGCCACCCGCACGCGATCTCTGACCTCGGCGCCGAGGGCATCCTGCACCGCTCGCACCGCCTTCGCCGGGTCCGGCGACGTGGCGGCCACTCGGGCGCCCTCCCTCACCGCCCCGACAAGCTCGATCCGGGCCCTGGCGATGGACACCACCTGGGTCCCGGCGACGAGCACCAGCAACACGAGGGGCAGGATGAGGAAGAGCTCCACGGACGCGCTCCCCGGCTCGCCCCTCAGAACTTGCCGGTGACCCATCCGATCACCTTGCCGAAGAGATTGCCGAGCAGGCCGCCCCCGCTCCCCCCCTGCAGCCACTTCAAGGCCACTATCGCCAGGGCTGTCGCGGCCAGGATCACGAGGAAATACTCCACGGTCGCCTGACCTCGCTCGTCCTCGCTCAACGCGAGCGCTTTCATCCAAAGACGTGTCATAGACACTCCTTCCATGCCGGTTCCCGACCGGTGCGGGGAGAAGTGCGGACTTCATCACCAACCGCCCGTCAGATCACGAAACAGTTGCAGGAGGGCGGGCGCGTACAGCAGCAAGACCAGGCCCGGGAGCATGAGCAGGGTGATGGGGGCCATCAGCCGGACCGGCAACGAACGGGCGCGCGCAATCCGCTTGGCGCGCTCCGCGGCGAGGTCCTGCTCGATGAGGCGCCGCACCGTCGAAGTGAGGCTCGCGCCCGACCGCTGCGCCCGGGCGAGCTGGGCAACAACAGGGCGAAGATCCGGCTCGGCCGCCGGGATCGCCGCGGCCAGCCCCGCCACAGTGGCCAACCGGGCCACACGCCCCAAGTCCTCCCGCCCGGGCAGAGACGCCGCCGCCCGCTGAACCGAAGCCAACACCGAGAGACCTGATCGAAGCTGCACAAGAAGGATCAACAGGACGACCCGCACCGACGGCGCGGGGCGCCGGACCCGGCGGAACCGACGCAGGGCCCACACAAGCAGGAAGGCGACCAGCGCCCCGACCGGACCCGCCGCGGCCAGACCCGCGGCCGAGGCGACAACGGCGCCGATCATCTCGCTCTCCTCAGGGTCAGCGCCGCAAGCCCGAGGCCGACGACGAAGAGACCCGCCCCGACGACGGTCATCAGCCTCTGCGCGGGCGACGCCAGCAGCTCGGCCAGAGGCTCGGACCTCGCCCTGACGGCAACGTAACCAAAGGGGACGACAAGGAACACGACGGCCGTGGCTCGAGCCGGGGCGGACGCCATCCGCACCTCGTGGGCGATCTCGGACTGGGCCAAGGCCACCGACGAGATCTCGTCGAACAGGTCGGCTGATGCGCCCCCGGCGCGGGCCGCCGACTCCACGGTCATGGCCAAGTCCTCGCCGACGTCCTCAAACTCGGAGGCGATCTCGGAGGCGATGTCGTCAGCGGACACCGCCCCCCGGGAAATCCCCGGGCGGCCAGCCGCCCGTAAAGCGCCGTCGATCGCCCCCCGCAACGAGGCGCCGGCGCGCAGCTCGGCGGCCACGCCGTCGCAGAAGAGTGCCGTCCGCGGCGGCCCCGAACGTCTCGACGCGACACAACTCAACACGGCCGGCGCCACCACCAGCAAGGGGGCCGCCAGCGCGGCGACGAGGGCGACCACGCGTCGGGCCTCGACGCCCGACAAGAGCGCGACGGCCGCGGCCGCGGCGACCATCACCACGCCGACCCCTCCCGCTCCTCAATCGCCGCGATGCGACGACGGCCGTCGACCCGCTCCACCTGAACCACAAGGTCAACCGCGGCCCGGAGCTGCCGCGACACCGCCGATTCCGAGGCGTCCCCGGCGGACAACGCGAGCGTTTCCAGCCTCCACATGGCCTCACGGGGCGAGTTGGCGTGGACCGTCGTCAAAGACCCGCGATGGCCCGTGTTCAGTGCGCCGACGAGATCAAGCGCCTCCGGCCCCCGCACCTCGCCCACGATGACCCGGTCGGGGCGGAGCCGCAGGGCTGAGCGGAGCAGATCGCGAATGGTGATCGCTCCTGTCCCCTCGGCGTTGGCCGGGCGGGCCTCAAGCCTCACAACGTGCCCGGGAAGGTCGAGTTCGGCGGCATCCTCGATGGTCACCACGCGCTCACTCGGGGGGATCGCCGCCGCCAAGAGGTTGAGCAGCGTCGTCTTCCCGACACCCGTCCCACCGGAGATGACGATGGTGCGGCGCCCGGCGACCGCTTCGGTCAGCGACTCGATCTCGGGGCCGGTCGCGGCGCCTGCGGCCACAAGATCGGCGAGGCTGCGGACGCGTTGCGTGAAACGGCGGATCGCCAGCAGAGGCTGATCGACCGCGGCGGGAGGGAGGACGGCGTGGAGACGGCTCCCGTCGGCAAGGCGGGCGTCGACCATCGGGGCGGACCGGTCGATCCTGAGACCGGTGGGTGCGATGGCCCGCTCGATGACGGCGACCATCTCGTCGGCGCCACCGAGCCCAACAGGCGCAAGCTGAAGCCCCTCCCCGCGATCGACCCAGACCTCGCTCGGCCCGTTGGCGAGCACGTCGGTCACGTCGGGATCGTCGAGCAGCGGCTGCAACGGCCCGAAGCCGAGGACCGAGTCGACCACCGGGCCTGCAAGATCGTCCGCCAGCCACGGCGACTCCGACTCGAGCCGCCGCCGCGCCCGCTCCCCCACGTCCGCCGGCGTAAAAGGCGCATCCTCGACAGCGATGGCGCGCCCGATGCGATCGATCAGGCCCATGGCAGCTCCCAGACCTGGCCCCATGAGTGGATCCACCGGCTGCGCGCAGGCAACCGGCCCGCGAGCAGGCGACGCACGGTCGCCGAGCGAACCCGGGGGAGGACGGGCCCGGGGCCCGGAGGGGCGCACCCGCCCGCGACCCGCTGCCACACGGCGGCAGCGGACAGCGAGGGCGCCGCCCAACCCGGCAGGAGGGGGTGAACCGGGACGGTCCGACCCGGCCAGACCGCACCCGGGACCCGCACCACCACAGCGGGCCAACGTGTGGCGAGGCGCTCGATGACCGGCGCCGCCTCGTTGATCGGCAGGCGCCCGGCCCCCATCACGGCCACGCCGCCCCTGCCGGGGCTCAACTCGTCGAGGCGAGGGCCCTCGGCCGCGAGTGCGGCCAGCGATCGCGTCGGGGGAAGCTCGAGGTCGTCGCCGAGGTCGATGACGAGGCACGTCCCCGCCGCAGCGGCAAGGCCCAGCGGGGCGATGGCCGACAGCACCGGGTCGGGCGAGAACACGCCGAGCAGGTTGTGGATCCCCTTCCCATCCATGCCCCCGAACATATGGGCCCCAAGAGCGGGGTTCAAGACCCTTGTGCACCGAGTCCGATAGCTTGGGTGCGTGACCGAAGCCGCATTCTTCGACCTCGACAAGACGATCATCGCCAAGTCCTCGACGCTGGCCTTCACGCGGCCGATGTTCAAGGCGGGGCTCCTCAGCGGGCCGACGATGGCCAAAGCCGGCCTGGCCCAGTTGCACTACCAGGCGTTCGGCGCGGATCACGATCAGATGACGCGCGCCAGGGAGGAGTTGTCGGCCCTGGCGGCGGGGTGGGACGCGACGGAAGTGAGGAAGATCGTCGAGGAGACCGTCGACGAGGTCATCTCGCCCCTCGTGTACGCGGAGGCCCTGGCGATCATCGAGGAGCACCGGGCGTCGGGGAGAAAGGTCATCGTCGTGTCCGCCGGCCCCGAGGAGATCGTCCGCCCGCTGTGCAGGCACCTCGGCATCGAAGACGTGATAGCCACCCGCTCGGAGATCGACGAACAGGGCAGGTACACCGGCGAGATCGAGATGTACGCCTTCGGCCCCGGGAAGGCGGAGGCAATGAAGCAGGCGGCCGCGGACCTCGGGATCGACCTGGGCGCCAGCTACGCGTACTCGGATTCCGTCACCGACCTCCCCATGTTGGAGATCGTCGGGCGGCCGGTCGTCGTCAACCCCGACGCCGAGCTTGCCGCCGTCGCCGAGGAGCGCGGCTGGGACGTCCGGCGGTTCGAGTCGGCCGTGACGCTCCGGGACCGCCTCCCCTCCAAGGAGGTCACGGGCGCCGCCGTCGTCACGGGGGTCGCCGCCGTCCTCGCCTACTGGGCGCTCAAAGGCCGCAAGGCCGCCGTCGGCGGGTCCTAACCCCGGGCGGTCTCCTTGAGGTAGGCGGCGCCGCTCTCCATCAGCTCGGCGAAACCCCGGGCGTCGCCCGCTTCCACAAGCCGCCGGAGCCGGTCGACCGCCTCGGCCAACGCCGTCAGCGAGTCCCCGCCGTACTCGTTGAGGTGTTGGATCTCGAAGTAGAGGTGCGGGTTCTCGCCCGCCACCTGTCCGGCCACGGCCAATTGCCGGTCGAACGTCGTCGACGACAACTCCGACAACCTGCCCACCGCTTCGCCGCTCTCGGCCAGGGCGGTGAAGAAGACGATGTTCAGGGCGTGGGAGAGCCCGAGGATGTAAGCGATGAGGCGGTCGTGGGAGTCGAGGTCCATCTCGACGAGAGTCGCCATCGTCGAGCTGAACAGGCGCCGAATCTCCTCGACCGCCTCCGAGTCGCCGAGGTCGATCACCGCGACGTGGCGCCCGGAGAGCAGGTCGGCGTCGGCGCCGAACATCGGGTGGATGGAGGCGACCTTGGCGCCCGACGAGGCCAGCTTCAGGAGCGCCCCGCGCAGCGGCGTCTTCAGAGACCCGATGTCGAAGACCAGCCCGCTCGGCGGCGCCGCGGCCATCTGCTCCAAGACCTCCGATGTCGTCGGCAGGGGCGCCGCCACGACGTGGACGTCAAAGGGCCCTTCCGCCTCGCGCCAGTCGCGGGGGCCGTCCTCGGCCTCCGGGTCGGCAATGGTCACCGAGAAACCCTGCGACTCGAGGAATCGGACGAACCACCCGCCCATGTGGCCCTGACCGCCCACCACCAACGCGCTGCGACCGGTCCCCGCTCCCAACGACCTCACCCTCCCCTGCTCCTGCACGGCAAGAGACGACCTGATCAACTCGATCATCAGACGCTCGGCCAGGTCCTCGGAGACACCCGACTCGCGGGCGATGAGGCGAGCGCGCCCCACGACCTCCTTCTCCCTGGCGAAGTCGCGGATCTGCTGGTTCGCCGAGTCCTTCACCTGCCCGATCTCGGCGGCGAGCCGGGAGCGCTCGGCCGCAAGCTCGACGATCCGACGGTCGATCTCGGACACCTCGGAGCGGAGCCTGCCCAATTCCTCCGGGAGCATCACGGCGCCTCGACCGCCTCCCACTCGACTCCCAAGTCCGTCACCGCGCCGAGAAGCTCCCACGGCGTCATCTCGCCCTCCAAACGCTCGAGGATCGCCCCGCTCAGGGTGAAGGCCTCAACCGCCCACACCTGGTCTCGGTCGACCGAGCCTGTGATGAGCCGGCCGTCGCAGGTCTTGAGCGCGTCCGTCGGCGCCGACACGACAAGGGTCGCTCCGGCGCCGCCCGGCGCGGACCCGGCGACGACCTCCCCGGAGGACCGCACCGTCACGGCGGATCCGGCGCCGAGACGCTCCTTCAGCTCAGACATGACCAACACCGCGCCAAGGTACCCTCATCCAATGGCGTCGAGAGCCATGATCGTGGCGGCGGGCGGGGCGGCGAAGCGGTTCGGGGGCGAGAAGCTGTTGGCGGAAGTGGCCGGGAAGCCCCTCATCGCGCACACCCTCGAGGCCGTCGCGCCGACGGCGGACATCACGGTCGTGGCGGCGCGAGCCGGGCTGGAGGGCCGCATCGAGAACCTCGGCTTCGACGTCATCGTCACCACAGGCGGGGCGACGAGGACGTTGAGCGAGTTGGCCGCTCTCACCGCTCTCGGCCGGGAGGTCGACCTGATCGGCGCCCACGACGCGGCCCGCCCGTTGGTGAAGGCTTCGATGATCGAGACCCTGTTCGCGATGGCCGCGAAACAGGGCGGGGCCGTCCCGACCCTGGGTCCGCGGGCGCCGCTGGTCGGCCGGCGCAGCCTCGAGCCCGTCGTCGGCGCGGTGAGGGCCCAGACCCCCCAGGTCTTCCGGGGCCCCGATCTCCTAGCCGCGTATGTGCGCGCCGCCAAGACCGGCTTCGACGGTCACGACACCGCCGACGTGATCCAACGGTTCAGCGACCTCGACATAGCATCCGTCGAGGGCGACCCGGACAACATCAAGGTCACCTTCCCCGAGGACCTTGAGACCGTCGGATCCCGGCTTATCGAGCCCACTCCCCTCTCACCATGAGAAGCTGCTTGAGGGTGTCGGGACGATCCGTCATGAGGCCGTCCACCCCAATCTCGAGAAGCTCATCCATCTCGTCGGGGTCGTTCACGGTCCAGGCATGCACCTGGAGGCCGGCGCCGTGCGCGGCCGCGACGAGTTTGCGGTCGACGATCCTGACGCCCCGCATCCGTGCGGGGAGCTGAAGCGCGGAGGCGCCGCAACGCACGCCGCGGCCGACGCGGGAGGCGAAGAACCACCTGCGGGCGAGGGCCGCTCCCACAGAGACGGGGACGCGGCCACAGGTCGCTTCTCTCAGCTCATCGATCCTGCGGTCCTGGAACGACCCCGCGATCAGTCGCTCATGGGCCCCGAGCCGGTTGAGCAACGCGGCGAGCGCCTCGACCAGCCCGTCGACCTTCAAGTCGACCACCCAATTGACGTCGGGGAAGGTGGTCAGGGCCTCCTCGAGCGCGGGGACCCCTATCCCCTTCCCGCGGAACGCGAACCCCTCCCGCCCCCGGTGCCTGTGGCCCGCATCGAGGGCCTGAAGCTCGGCGAGGGTGTAGGAGGAGACGTCACCCGTGCCGTTGGTGGTGCGGTCGACGGTGTGGTCGTGAACGCAGACCACCGCACCGTCGCTCGTGATGTGAAGGTCGGTCTCCAAGCGCCGATATCCCATGGCCACGGCGCCCGCGAACGCCTCCATCGTGTTCTCGGGCCAGAGCAGACGGCTGCCCCTGTGCGCTATCGCCGCCGGGGTGGGCCAACGAAGCGGGTCGAGACTCATGGGGCAACGGTAACGCCGGGCGCCGGCCTCGCCGCGTCGCGCCCGGCGACAGGAGACGGACCCCTACGGCCCGTCTCCCAACCCCGGTTGGCGGCCCTACTCGGCTACTCGGTCCTTGAGGCCCCTCGAGGGGTTGAAGTGGGCGTACTTCCTGGCCGGGATCTGAAGCGACTCCCCGGTCGCCGGGTTGCGGCCCATGCGGGCGGCGCGGCTCTTGATGCTGTAGGCGCCAAAACCGGTGATGTTCACCTTTCGGCCTGCATCCAACTCGACGGCGATGATCCCCTCACCTGGTTTGGTGGAGAAGATGATGTCGATGATCTCCGCGGCCTTGGCCTTGGGTATGACGGCTTTGTCGGCGAGCTTGTCCGCCATCTCGGACTTGTTCACGGCCCCTCCTTCGGGTCGATTGATTTGCGACGTCTTGCGACGCCTTGAGAACGATAGGCCGATACTCAACCGATAAGGCAAATCCTCGCCGTTAGGATTCGCCGCCTCATGAGCGTCGAGTACCGGATGGACGGCGACGTGGCCGTCATCACCCTCAACCGGCCGAGCCGGCTCAACTCGATCGAGCCGGGGTTGGCCGAGGGGATCGTCGAGGCGTTGGGCCGGGCGGGGGGCCAAGCGCGCGCCGCGGTGCTGACCGGCGCGGGCAAGGCGTTCTGCTCCGGGGCGGACCTGAGCCACCTCCTCGGCGACTACGAGACGGGAGGCCCCAGTCTCGCCGCCTTCCTCGACGAGGCGTTCCATCCGGTCGTCGACGCGTTGGTCAACTGCGAGGCGCCGACCGTGGCCGCCGTCAACGGAGTCGCCGCAGGCGCCGGCCTCGGGTTGTCCCTCGCCTGCGACATCCGGGTGATGGCGGAGTCGGCGTTCCTCGCCTCGGCCTTCACCGCCATCGGCCTCGCCCCAGACTCGGGGACGACATGGTGGCTGCCGAGAGCCGTCGGGCTGCCCAAGGCGATCGAGCTGACGATGACCAACAAGCGGGTGGGGGCGGAGGAAGCCCGCGCCCTGGGCCTCTGCGCCGAGGTCGCGCCGGACGGCCAGGTCGTGCCGAGGGCCATCGCGTTGGCCGCCTCTCTCGCCGACCTCGTCCCCCACTCGCTGACGACCACGCGCCGGTTGATCCGGGAAGCGGCCGACCTCACGCTCGATGAGGCGTTGGCCGCCGAGCGCGCCGAGCAGGAGCGCCTAGGGAAGACCCGGGAGCACCGGGAAGGGGTCTACGCCTTCCTTGAGAAACGAGAGGCCGACTTCCGAGGCGCCGGCGACGAGCCTACGGGCGGACCAGGTAGACGGTGAGCTTCAACCTCCGGCCTTCGCCTCGGCCGAAAGCCACGCCTATCTCGTTGTTGAGCCATTCGAGCTCGGCGGCGCCGGTCTCGAAGGTGATCAGCTCCCTGGGCTCGGCCGACTGGTCCGGGTTGGGAATCGACACTCCCGAGCCCCTGTAGGAGAGCGCCTCGCGCTTCTCGCCGATCACAGCGTGGATGTCGAGGGCCATGACGCCGTCGGCCCGGACCGTGGCGTAGTCGACGCCCCGCACCGGCCGCTCCCCTTCCCAGTGGCTGGAACGGGCCGTCCCCTCGAACGGGAAGTCGATCCTCATCCCCGCCGGCGCCTTCCCGATCACGTTCATCTCCAGGTCGGCTTCAATCGTGCAGAGCTCCTCAAGTGAGGCCATCGTCAAGTCCTTCTCTCTCGGTGCGGCCCGGCGGGCCTGCCGCCTCTCACCCTAGCCGCGACTCGGCGAGAAGCTCCCTCACCTCGTCGTCGCCGGTCTGGGTGAAGTCGCGGTAGAACAACCCCACCGCCCGAAAACGCGCGGGCCGGTGGGCGACGACGACCCGGTCGGACAGCGCCCTGATCGCCTCAACGGTGTCGTCGGGGCCGACGGGCGCGGCGACCCAGACCTCGGCCGCGTCCCGGGCCCGCAGGACCTCGACGCCGGCCTTCGCCGTCGACCCGGTGGCGAGCCCGTCGTCGACGATGATCGCGACGCGCCCGGCGGGGTCGATCGGCGCCGCCGCCGAGCGGTAGCCGGCGAGCCTCCTCTCCAACTCCTTCGATTCGCGGCTCGCCGTCCGGGCGAAATCCGCCTCGTCGGCGCCGGTGTGACGCATCAGATCCTCGTTGCGGACCGTCACGCCGCCTTCGGCGACCGCGCCCAGCGCCAGCTCCGGTTGGCGCGGCGCCCCGACCTTGCGCACAACGAGGACGTCCAAGTCGCACCCGAGAGCCTTGGCGACTTCGTATCCCACCGGGACTCCTCCGCGGGGAAGGGCGAGCACCAAGGGGTCGTGAGGGCCCAGCGCGGCGACAGACTCGCCCAGCGCCTGCCCGGCGGAACGGCGATCAGCGAAACGCATGTCAGGCGTACCGCTTGACGTAATCGTCGAGCCAGACCGCCACAGAGCCCAGGTACTCCCTCGCCTCGACCATCGGAAGGCTCTTGGCCGCGTAGTTCATCAACAGGATCTGCCTCGCCGCGTGGATCCCGTCGAGCTGGCGGTCGTCGACGATGGGCCACGGGGCGACGTCTTCGAACCCGGTCCTGAAGGCGGCCCTGATCTCGTCGCGCCGGCGATGGCCCCTGGTGTGGAACAGGGAGATGGCGGCGTCCTGCGCGGGCATCGCCATCATCACGTCCTCGAAGTCGAAGGCGTGCAGCCGGCTGCCGCTCAAGTGCACGTTCCACTCGTGGAGGTCGCCGTGCACCACTTGTGGCTCGCCGTCGGCCCAGGTCTCCTCCAAGACGGTTGTTGCGATCTCGGAGGCCGTGTGCAACGTCTTCCGGCGCGGGGCGTCGAAGAGGTGCCCGTAGAGAGGGTCGTCGATGACGACCGGGGCATGCTCGGCGTCGTAGTAGAAGACCCGGTCCCATCTCCGCATCTCGTCCGAAGACGGCGCCCACGTCTTCCCGTGCCGCTGGAGCGACGCCGACATCTGACCCAACAGCCGGTATCCGAAAGTCCCGGCGCCTTCACCCAACGGGGCCCCCGGCACCCAGGTGAACAGCACACAGGGGCGCTCCTCGCCCAACTCGGGGTCGTGCTCATCCACGATCAGGGCCCCGCCCGCGGTCCGCAGCGGGGCCACCACGTTGAGATCGGTGTCGCGGGCGATGGCGTCGAGCCAGGCGACCTCGAAGTCGATGTTGGCGCGGGTGTTGGCGTGCGGGGTGCCGACGCGCAACACAAGCTGCTCCCCGGACTCCGTCACCACCCGGTACATGACGTTGGAGTGGGTGGCCAGGTGCTCCACCTCCCTGGTGAGGAAGGGGTACCGCCTCAGGACCCGCTCGGCCAGGGGCTGCAGGCGCCGGGCTTCTTTGGTGATCCGCTGTTCGTCCATGTCGTTGGGCGGGTCTCCGACAAACCCTTGATCGGATGTTAGGGAACGCTACTCCACCATCGATGAGCCGATCGTCTCATCTCCCCGCCTGCGGTGATAGCCGTCCCAGAGGGCCAACATCGAGGGGAGGACGAAGACCGACGCCGCCAACGCCAGGCCGATGGCGTAAACCGTGATCTGGCCCATCTGGCGGAACGGGACGAGGCTCGACGTGATCAACACCCCGAACCCGGCCATGGTCGTGAAGGCGGAGCCCGCCAGAGCGCCCCCAGTGTGCCTCATGGTCGACCGCAGCGCCTGTTCCATGTCCCCGTGCTCCCGTCGGTCGTCCTGGAAACGGCGGGCGATGTGGATGGTGAAGGGGACGCCGATCCCGATCGCCAACGCCGACAACGTGGCCGTGATCGGGTTGAACGAGATCGCGGACAACCGCATGAGGCCGTATGTCCAGAGCACCACCAGCGCCACGGGGGCGATCGTTATCACCCCGAGGAACCAACGGCGGCTCTCCAGCGTGAAGTTGACGACGAGCGCCAGGCCCGCCACGAGGATCGTGAGGAACAGCGACCGGCTCTGCGACTCCGTGAGGCCCTTGACCACGACGTCGCTGATGATGTTGTCGGACACGGCGATGGCGGCGGCGCCCTCGTCGTTGACCGCCCCGAACGCCGAGTCGAGGCCTGTGCGCAGGTCGGCGACGTCCTCGCCGGCGGTTGTGCTGATGTCCCACAACAACGCGTCGACTTCGTCGCCCTCGAGACGTATCACCTGGGCCGCCTGGTCAGGGGCCTCCTCAAGCAACACCCGGAACAGTGCGGTCATGTCGGCGTCGGGGCTCACCTTCCCGTCCGGGCCCATCCCCACCTGTTGCACTGCCGCGAGCACGGAGGGCGGGGCGGCCGTCGGGCCGTCGCGGAACATCTGGTTGAGGACCGCGGGCGGCGAGACGGCGTTGGCGAAGTCGCCGCGCTCGGTCTCGACGACCGAGACACCCTCAACACCGGTCAGCTCGGCGTTTGCGTCGACCAGCAGGTTGTACATCGCCCCGTCGCCGATCCCGCGCTCCTCGGTCCGCTCGACGAGCACCTGGGTCTGCTCGCCGAACCCGCCTCCGAACTCGTCCTCCAAGACCTCGATGGTCTCCACATAAGGCGAGTCCTCCGGCAGGAAGTCGGTGAACGAGAACTCGGTGTCGAGCCGGGTGAACCCGAAGTAGCCGGCGGCGCCGAGGACGAGGGCGATGACGATGGTGGGGATCGGGGCGCGCTCGGCGAGCACGGCGAGCTTCTCGATGAGCTTGGGGAGGAGCCGGTCTCCGTGGCTCTCGAGAGAGGCCGTCGGCAGCGTCCCGCGCCGCTCGGCCCGCCGGTCGGCGAGGCGCCTCACCGCGGGCAGGAAAGTCAGCATGAGGCCGAACGAGACGACGATGCCCACCGCGGCCAAGACGCCGAAGTCCTTGAGGGCCGGCACCGGGCTGACCAGGTTGGTGAGGAACCCGATGACGGTGGTGACGGTGGCGAGGGCGAGGGCGATCCCCACCGTCTTGACCGCCCCGCCCATGGCGCCGTCGACGGTCTCCCCCTCTCCCACAAGCTCGCGGTATCTGGACGTGAGGTGGATGGCGTAGTCGACGCCCAACCCGATGAGGAGGATGGGCACGATCTGCGTGATCGAGCTGAAGGCGTCGATGACCCCCGCCCTCTCGAGGAGATACCCGATCCCGTTCATCCAGGAGATGGCCATGACGATCGTGAGAAGGGTCAGGGCCATGTCGACGACCGTCCTCCGGGCCGACTGCCGGCGGCCGCCGTCGGGGCCGGGCTTCAGCCAGTAAACGAACAGGAGGATCAGGAGGATCACCCCGAAGGCGATCCCGAACAGCCTGCCGACCTCCTCGGTGAAGTCACCGCTGTCGAAGAAGAGGAGGCCCAGCGAGAACGGCCGGATCTCAACATCCGCCTCTATCTTCTCGAGCTCGAACGCCGCGGCGGCCTCGGCCTCGCCTTGCCTGTTGAACGAGTCTTCGGCGCTCTCGCCCTCGAAAGCGCTGATGAAGGCCAGCACCATGCCCGACGACGCCGTCGCCGCGCTCTCGTCGTAGTCGGCGGACACCAGGCGCTCCAGGAAGGACGCTTGCTCGGGCGGCGACTCCTCAAGGGACGCGGCGTAGAGCTGCTTCACCCTCTCGTCGGTCATCTCCTCGATGCCGACTCCCTCGGCGGCCATGGCGGCCTCGACGCCCGACAGGTAGTGGAAGGCGCCGGGGCGCTCCGGCCCGTCGGCGAGGTTGGGGCCCAGGTCCGAGGCGCGCAGGGCTCCGACGACCTCTTGGGCGACGCGGAGACCCTCGACGCCGATGACGTCCTCGCCGCGGATGACGACTTGGAGGGTGGACTCCGACGACGCGGGCCCGAACTTGTCCGAGATCCGCTCAGCCGCGGAGATCTCCGGCCCTTCGGGGGCGACTCCCTCGTTGCCGGTGACCATCTCGATGTTGCCGGACAGGGCGCCGAAGAGGGCCGTGAGGGCGATCGCGGCGATGATCACGGTCCACGGGAAACGGCGCGACAGGGCCGCGAGACTCGAGACTATCAACTTCAAGAGTTCCTCCTTATTGGAGAGGTGAGCCGACCGGTCGCCTCAGGTTGTGTCAAGCCGAGGTCGGGCGCCGGCGGGCTCCAAGGTCTCGTCGAGAGCTTCGACGAACCTCCGATTCTCGGCTTCGTCCCCCACCGTCACCCGCGCCCACCCGCCGGACATGGGTCTGATTATAGCGCCCCTCCTCATCAGCTCGGCCGCCGCGGCGCGGGAATCGTCGCCGAGACGGAAGAAGACGAAGTTGGCGTGGCTCTCGGCATGAGGCAGGCCCCGGGCGGCGAGGGCGACGAGAAGACCGCCCCGCGCAACGGCGTTGGCCTCGACGCGGCGGGTTATCTCGTCGGGCCGGCCCAACGAGGCCAGGGCCGCGGCCTGCGCCGGTTGGTTGACGGTCAACGGCTGTTGGGCTTTCCTGATCTCGGCGAGGGTCTCGGGCCGGCCCACCGCGTACCCGATGCGGAGGGCGGCCAGGCTGAAGATCTTGGAGAAAGTCCTCAACACGATCACGTTCGGTCTCTCCAAGGCGATCGGGACGGCCGTCCGGTAGCGGTCGTCGCTCACATACTCGTGGTAGGCCTCGTCCACCACCACCAGAGTCGAGTCGGGGAGATGGTCGATGAGGGCCTCGATCTCGTCGGACGCCTTGATGGTCCCGGTCGGGTTGTTCGGGTTGCAGATGAAGACCACCCTGGTGTTGTGGTCGACGGCGGCCGCGACGGCGTCGAGGTCCAAGGAGTGGTCCCGACACAGAGGCGCCTCGACCCGGTCGGCGCCCGACCAGACGGCCGCGAAGCGGTACATGACGAAACTCGGCCACCCGTAGACGACGTTTGCTCCGGGCCCGGCCGCCGCGTTGGCGATGTCGGTGATGAGGGCGACGCTCCCGTTCCCGAACAACAGGTTGGAGCGGGCAGCACCGAGCTCGGAGGCGAGGGCGCCGCTGAGATCCCACAGGTCGTTGTCGGGATAGCGGTTGGCGCCCGCCAGGGCCGCCGCCGCCGCCTCGACGGCGCCGGGGAACGGGCCCTCCGGGCTCTCGTTGGCGGCGAGCTTGACGATCGCGTCGGGGCTGAGGCCGTGCTCACGCGCCGCCTCCTCGACGGGGCGGCCCACCTCGTAGGGGGTGAGCGCGGAGATGTCCTCCCGGAACTTCGGCACCCCCGAACGTTAGGCGTTTGCACGCGGCGGCATCGACGCTGTGGCAGACTCCGCTCATGGGTCGTCACGAGACGCTGCGGATCATCGACGCGCAGGGCGAGCTCGTCGGCGAGGACCCCGGCCTCGACCCTGCGCTCTATCAGAAGATGTACCGGGACATGGTCCTGGCCCGCGAGCTCGACCGCCGCATGCTGGCGCTCCAGAGACAGGGCCGGATCGGCACCTATGCGATGCTCGAAGGGGAGGAGGCCGTGCAGATCGGCGCCGCCCTGGCGCTCGAGGCATCCGACTTCATCTTCCCCAGCTACAGGGAGCACGGCGCTCAGATAACGCGGGGCCTCCCGATGGAGGCGCTCCTCACATTCTGGCGGGGCCTTCCCAACGTCGGGTGGGACATGGAGAAACACCGCACCGCCATGGTCACCGTGCCGATCGCCAGCCAGCTCCCCCACGCCGTCGGGTACTCCTACGTCGCCAAGCTGCGAGGCGAGAAGACCGTCACTGCCGTCTACTTCGGCGACGGCGCCACGTCGGAGACCGACTTCCACGCGGGCATGAACTTCGCCGGGGTGTGGAAGACGCCCACGATCTTCATCTGCGCCAACAACCTCTACGCCATCTCCACCCCATACGAGAAGCAGACCGCCTCGAAGACCATCGCCCAGAAGGCCGCGGCGTACGGCTTCAAGGGCATGAGGGTCGACGGGATGGACCCCATCGTCGTCTACCTCGCCACGACGGTCGCGGCGCGCCGGGCGCGGGCGGGCAAAGGCCCCACCCTGATCGAGGCCATGACCTACCGCTACGGGCCTCACGCCACGGCCGACGACCCTTCCCTCTACCGCTCCGAGGCCGAGGAGGAGGAGTGGAAGCGGAAGGACCCGATAGAGCGGCTTCGGCGTTTCCTTGAGAATCGGGGCGAGTGGGACGAGAGCGCGGGCGAGAAGGTCGCCGAGGAGGTCGGCGACGCGGTTGACGCCGCCATCGCGAAGATCGAGGCGGCGCCGCTCCCGGGGCGAGACGTCGCCGTCCGCCATGTCTTCGCCCGGATACCCGAGCACGTCGTCGACCAGCTCCACGCGACGCAACGCGCCCACGGCGAGGCCGAGACGCAGTTCAGCGAGGACGAGGTATGGCGGCCCGCCGCCGACCGACTTCCCGCCGGGCCGACCGAGCCTTGGACGATGGCCGAGGCCGTCAACGCCGCGCTCGGTCAGGCGATGGAGGCGAACGACGACGTGATCGTCCTCGGGGAGGATGTCGGCGTCGCCGGCGGGGTGTTCCGGGTGACCGAGGGCCTGCACGACCGATTCGGCGAGGACAGGGTCATCGACGCGCCGCTCAACGAGTCGGGGATCGTGGGGACCGCCGTCGGGATGGCTCTCGCCGGGGCGCGGCCGGTCGCCGAGATCCAGTTCGACGGGTTCGTCTACCCGGCCTTCGACCAGATCGTCAGCCACCTGGGGCGTTTCCGTTACCGCAGCCGGGGGAACTCGCCGGTTCCGGTGGTCGTGCGCTTCCCCAACGGCGCCGGCATCGCGGCCCATGAGCATCACTGCGACTCGCCCGAGGCCTACTTCGTGCACGCCCCCGGCCTGGTTGTCGTCTGCCCGTCCACGCCGACCGACGCCAAGGGGCTCCTGGCGGCTGCGCTCGAGGGCGACGACCCGGTGGTCTTCCTGGAGCCGAAGATCCTCTACCGGGCGGGAAGGGAGGATGTGCCGACCGAGCGGTACACGCTGCCGATCGGGACGGCCCGGGTGAGGCGTGGGGGCGAGGACCTGACTCTTGTCGCCTACGGCGGGATGGTCCCTGTGGCGCTCGAGGCCGCCGACCGCATCGGCGCCTCCGTCGAGGTCATCGACCTCCGCACCCTCTTCCCCTGGGACCGAGCCGCAGTGCTCCGCTCGGTGCGGAAGACCGGGCGGCTCCTGTTGGTCCAGGAGCCGCAGGCGTCGGCCGGAGTCGCCGCCGAGGTGGCGGCCGTGGTCGCCGAGGAGGCGATGTACGACCTGAAGGCGCCCATCAGGCGGGTCACCGGGTTCGACGCGCCGTGGCCCCAGTTCGCCTTGGAGAGACACGCCCTGATCGACGCCGACCGGGTCGCGGCCGGCATCGAGGAGGTCTTGGCGGGTTGAGCGAGCTACGCGTCGTCGCCGTCTTCGGGTCCGCCGCTCCCCTGCCCGGGTCGGAGGGGTATCGACGCGCCGAGTGGGTCGGGCGGTCCCTCGCCGAGCGGGGGCTGGCGGTGGTCACCGGCGGCTACGGCGGGGTCATGGAAGCGGCGTCGAAGGGCGCCGCCGAGGCCGGCGGCCATGTGATCGGCGTCACCGCGCCCAGCGAGTTCCCCCACCGCGTCGGCGCAAACCGCTATGTGGCGGAGGAGATCGCAGCGGCGGGGCTCACTGCCCGGATCGGGACCATGATGGACATGGCCGCCGGCGCCGTCGCCCTCCCCGGGTCGATCGGCACGGCGACCGAGTTGCTCGTCGCGTGGAACCGCAACCACATAATCCGGGAGAGGGGGGACCGGACGGTCCCCGTCGTCGCCGTGGGCGCCGCGTGGAGGCGCCTGGCCGAGATCCTTGTGTTCGACGCCGGCGCGTTCGCGGGCGACGTGCATCTCGCCCCGACCGCCGAGGAAGCCCTCCCCTGGCTCCTCAATCTGGTTTCCTGATGCTCTGGATTCGCCTGTGCCGCTCTACTCCAGCTCGGGGGGAGGCAGGTAGCTGCCGGTCGTGAACCTGCCCGCGCCCACCTCGACCAACCAGATGGAGCTCACGGCGCAGTTGAAGGGCGACTCGAGGCTGAGGCCGGCCCGCATCATGCGGTTGACCACCGCTGCGATGACGTCGCCGTGGGTGGAGATGACGACGTTGGCGCCGCTGAGGCCGCCGATAAAGGCGTAGGCGGCGTCGATGTCGGCCTCCTCGGCAAGAGCGCTCGCGCTCTCGACCTCGGCCCCGATCGCCGCGGCCAGCGGCTTGACCGACTGGACACAACGGCGGTAGGGGCTGGCGACGACGCGCTCCACCTCGGCGCCAATCAGAGAGTCGGCCACGGCCTGCGCTTGGCGCCTGCCCTTCTTGGTCAGAGGCCGCTCGGCTTCGGGCCCGTCCCACTCCGACCTGTCCACAGCCTCGCCGTGGCGCAGGAGGAGGAGCGCGCCGGTCCGGGCGAGCTTCTTGAGCCTCGGCCCGTCGATGAGATCCCGCTCGGTCTCGTAGTCGAGGAGCTTCCGGGCGCCTTTGGGGGGGAGCCAACAGATCTCGTCGATCTCCTCGTTCTCCATGAACCCCGGGCTGTGCGGGAGGGGTCGCATGGCGTACCAGTGCACCTCCTTGAGGCCCTCCTCGACCGGATACCTCGTCACGCCGAGGTCCTCCACGACGCGACAGCGATAGCCGGTCTCCTCGAGGACCTCTCTGAGGGCCGTCTGCTCCGGCCGCTCCCCCTCGTCCGCCTTGCCCTTGGGAAGCCCCCAGTCGTCGTACTTGGGCCGATGGACCGCGAGGATCCTGAGATTGCCCTTGGCGGTCCTGCGGAAGACGAGTCCGCCGGCGGCTTGGACGACCCGAGTCACGTCGCCACGTTACCGAAATCAAAGGGTTTTGACGCCGGCGGACCAGTCGGCGTGTAAGGCGGCGTAGACCCCGTCGGCGGCGACCAGGTCGGGGTGGCGCCCCCGCTCGACGAGCCGCCCCCGGTCGAAGACCAGCACCTCGTCGGCGGCTTCGGCCGTCGACAGGCGATGGGCGATGGTCACCGAGGTCCTGCCCTCGATGAGCCGGCCCATCGCATGGCGGAGAGCCACGTCGAGAACGGGGTCGACCGCCGACGTCGCCTCATCGAGCACCAGCAAGTCCGGCGAGCCGATCCAGGCGCGGACAAGCGCCACAAGCTGGCGCTCTCCCGCCGACAACGACCCGCCCCGCTCACCGACCCGCGTCGCCAAGCCGTCGGGGAGGCTCTCCACCCACTCGCCGAGCCCCAACTCACCGAACGCGGCCATCACCTCGGCGTCGTCGGCGCCGGGCCGCCCGTAGCGAACGTTGGCGGCGACGGTGTCGTCGAACAAGAACCCTTCTTGAGGGACGAAAGCGACGCGATCGCGGAGGTCCGCCAAGCGGATCATCGGCGCATCGACGCCTCCGATCAGGATGTGTCCCTCCGCCGGGTCGATGAGCCTCACCAGCAACTTGGCGAAAGTGGTCTTACCCGACCCGGTCTCACCCACCACGGCGACGCGGGCGCCGACGGCGACTTCGACCGTCACGTCGGTGAGCGCGTCCGGGCCCGTGGGATAGGCGTACCTGACCCGGTCGAGCCGGGCGCCGAGACCGCCTTCGGGGAGATCCTCGGGGTTGTGCGGCTCGTCGATCTCGACCTCCCCGTCGAGGACTGAAATGACCCGACGCAACCCCGACGCGGCCGACTGGGCGAACTCGAGGGTCTCAACCACGATCTGAAGCGGCTCGATCAGGAGATTGGCGAGAAACAGGAAGGCGACGAGGGTCCCCGCCGAGGTGCCCTCGTCGATCCCCATGAGGACGCCTGCGACCACCAACGCCGCGGTCAGGGCCCCGGCGAACACCTCCGCCGTGGAGAAGAGGGTGTTGCCGAACCGGGCGGTCGTGAACTCGATGCGGAAGCGGCGTTGCAGCGCCTCGGCGACTCTCGCCTTGGTCCGCTCCTCGGTCCCGTAGGCGCGCACCACCGGGATCGCCGAGATGGACTCGCTGAGCACGCCCAGCGAGGCGCCCACCTCCTCCCGGACAGCGTCGTGCTTCGAGGCGAGGATCCGCTGGAACCAGCGCATCATCGCCATGTACAGGGCGACGCCGCCCAGGGCGATGAGGGCCAGGCGCCACTCGTACGCCGTCATCACGCCCATAGCGAGGACCACTTGGCCCAACCCGACGATCAGGCCGACGCCACCCCACTCCATGAACTCCTGGACGGTGGTGATGTCGGAGGTGACGCGGCTGACGAGGTTCCCCCGACGCTCGGCCTGCACATGCAGGACCGATTGAGCCATGATGTGCCGGAACGTCTTCGCCCTCAGATCCGAGAGCCCGGTCGAGGACGACTCGACCAAACGGAGCAACGAGACCCTGCCGACGACCACGCCGACGACGAGAGCCAGCAGCGCCCATCCGACCTTCTGAAGGACGCCGACCATCTCAATGCCGTCCGGGTCGAGGATCTCCTCGTCGATGATCTTCTGAAGGGCGATGGGGGTCACGACGGTGATCGCCTGCCCGGCCATGGCCAGGGCCACGGTGAGCCGGAGCCCCTTTCCGAGGGCGGGCGCCTCCCGAAGCGCCCGCCGTATCACCGCACCCGCGGTTCGCTCGCCGCTCACGGCGCCTCCCGCCGGATTCTCTGAGCCTCTTCTTCATAGGCTTGGACGAGCCGGGCGTACCCGGGCTCCGACTCGAGCAGCTCCAAGTGCGTCCCGTGGCCGAGGATCGTCTTGGCGTCGACGTAGACGACCTCGTCGGCCAGCCGGATCGAAGCCGGGCGATAGGCGACGACCACAATCGTCGAAGGCAGCGCCGCGCTCTTGAGGGCTTTGAGGATCGCTGCCTCGACGGAGGGATCGACCGCCGAGGTGGCGTCGTCGAGGATCATCAGGCGCGGCTTGCGGATCAGGGCCCGCGCCAGGGCCAGCCGCTGCCTCTGACCGCCCGACAAGGTCGTCCCCCGCTCCCCCAGCTCGGTGTCGAGGCCGTCGGCGAGCTCGCCGACCACCGACTCCGCGCCTGCGAGAGCGACGGCGGCCTCCACTTCGGCGTCGGTGAAGCTCTCGCCCAACGTGATGTTCTCCCGTACCGACGCGTCGAACAGGAAGGCGCCCTGCGGCACATAGGAGACTTCCTTGGGAAGCTCGGACGCGGCGAACGACCGCAGATCCCGGCCCTCGAGGTGGACGGCGCCGGAGGCCGGGTCCCAGAGGCGGGCCAACAGCAGGCAGAGGGTCGACTTGCCCGACCCCGTCGGGCCGACGATCGCGACGACGGCGCCGGCGCGTATGTCCAAGTCGAGCCCGCGGAGGACGGGCTCGTCGTCGTAGCCGAAGTCGAGCGTCGAGCCGACCACCGGCGCAGCCCGGCGCTTCCGGGCGGCGCGCCGCTCGCCGTGCTCCATGTGCTCGTCGGCGTCGAGCACGGCTTGGACCCGCCGCCAACCGGCCAGGCTGGCCGCCAGATCCCACAGGACGTACCCGACCACCTGGACCGGGAAGGACAACAGGGACAGGAGATAGGCCGCCGTGACCATGTCGCCCGCGTCGATGGCGGCTGCGTTGATCCTGGCGGCGCCGACAACCATCAGGACGACGATCAGGGCCTGAGGCATGGCGCGGATGATCACCTGGTACCTCGTCCAAGTGCCGTTCACCGCGATGTTCCGGTCGCGGAGGGTGTCGCTCTCCTCCCGGAACCTGTCGGACACGAGACGCTCCCGTCCCAGGGCCTTCACCGTCAAGGCGCCGTCGAAGCTCTCGTGGGCGACCGAGGAGACCTTGCCCCTGGCCGCTTGGACTCGCTCCCACATCCCGTAGGTGACCCAGCTTCCGTGGAGATCGACCGCGATGACCACGATGAGGCCGATCACAGCGCCCGACCCGAGCCACGGGTCGATGGCGAAGATCATGACGACGGCGCCCACCAAGAGGAACGAGATCCCGGCGAAGTACGGCATCGGGCTCAGCACGGCGGCGCCCTGTTGGACGTCGGAGTCGGCGACGGCGAGCAGGTCGCCGATGGACTGCTTGTTGAACCAGGACATCTTGAGCGTGAGCTGGTGGCCGAGCAGCTCGTTGCGCACGTCGCGGGTCGCGGCGTAGTGGAACCAGCCGGCGGCGGTTCGGCGGACGACGATGCCGACGGCCTTGAAGACCGAGACGCCCACCAGGAGGACGGCGCCCGCCGCGAGCAGGTCGGGCTGAAGCCCCTCGTCGAGCACCGGGATGATCACCTCGGCCGTCACCCAGCCGACGGCCCGGGAGGCGGCGATGACGGCGGCGGCGAACATGGCCCCGCCGACGGCGCCGATGGCGAAGGCCCAGGGGCGACGTTTGACAAACCGCCAAACCAGGAGGCTCCCGTGGCGCAGCACCGCCCACGGCGTGAGCGCATTCTCGGAGATGGGGGCGCCTGCCGACATGTGACTCCAATCTCGGCTTGGTCGGGGCCCGACCCCCGCGGCCCTACTCAGCCGACGTCCCGGCCAACGTTACGGCTGTTGACGCCGGGGCCGGTCCGTAGGGCGGCCCGGGCGGGCCGCCGCTCAGACCAGGTCGGCCTCGCGGATCCCGAACGACGGGTGACGGAGACGGCACAGCGCCAGCTTCTCAAGCTGACGTATCCGCTCCCGGGTGAGGTTGAACTCGTCCCCGATCTCCTCGAGGGTGCGGGGCACGCCGTCGTAGAAGCCGTAACGGAGAGCGAGGATTCGCCCCTCTCTCTCGGGAAGCCTCTCAATGGAGAAGCGCAGCGAGTCGGCGACGTCCATCTCCTCCGTCATCTGCACGGGGTCGTCGGCGTCCTCGTCCTCGATGAAGTCCCCGAGCTGCGCCCCGTCCTCACCAATGGGCTGCTCGAGCGAGACGGTGTCGGAAACGCTGAGAGCCAACTCGACCTTCTCGGCCGTGACGCCGGCTTCCTCGGCGATCTCCTCCGGCCGCGGGTCGCGCCCCAGTTCGGCCTTGAGCGACGCCTGAGCGGCGCGCACCGCGGCGAGGGTGTCGTGGAGATGGACCGGGATGCGGACCGTCCGGGACTTGTCGGCGATGGCTCGGGTGATGGCTTGGCGGATCCACCAGGTGGCGTAGGTCGAGAACTTGAACCCCTTCCTCCAGTCGAACTTCTCGACCGCCCGGATCAGGCCGAGGTTGCCTTCCTGGATCAGGTCGAGGAAGTCGATTCCCGACGTGTTGGCGTAGCGACGCGCGTTGGCGACGACGAGGCGGAGGTTGGCCGTGAGGAAGTCGTCCTTGGCCTGAGCGCCGCGGCGGATCAGGCGGCCAAGCTCCATCTCTTGGCGTTTCCCGCGGTACCTCCGCTCCTCCAGCTTCTCGGCCGCCTCCTCGCCCGCCTCGATCTTCTGGGCGAGCTCGACTTCCTGCTCCGCGGTGAGCAGGTCGTACTCGCCGATGGCGGTCAGGTACTGGGAGACGAGATCGGTGGTGAGCCGCCCGCGTTCGTCGGTCAGCTTCGACTGAAGGCGGACGCGCCGCGGCTTCTCGGTTTTGTTCTCACGCGTTCTGACAGCCATTTCTCGTTCAACCTCCCACAGGGCGCAATGGGGTCGAGCGATGGGCGCCGGCGAACCCCGAAAGAACCATTATACGCGAGTGGGCGGCGTTTGTGAACCCCCTTTTTTCGCGGGCTTGCCGCCGGGGTCGGCGGGCGCCGCGGAGCGGCCGCGGGAGCGGCGGGAGCGGAGGCTGCGGGAACGGTCGCTCGCTCTACGACCTCCCCGACGCATCGTCCCACTCCGACCCGAAGAAGGGGCGAGGGTTATGAAGCGCGACCAGGTCGCAGGCCAGCTCGGGGAGGTCGGCCCAGTCGCGCGCCGTCGTCTCGATCACCGCCACGGACGCCGTCTTCATGTCCGCCCGGGCGCCGGTCAGGCGAGTCAGGGCCATCGACCATGTCGGCTGGTGGCCGACAAGCATGAGCCGCTCCACGTCGGGGGCCCGGGCGGCGACTGAGACGACATCCTCGGGCCCGCCGCCGTACAGGTCGGGCTCTGCGACGATGGGACAACCCCAGTCGCCCGCCTTCGCCGCGAGCTGCGCGGTGACGTGGGCGCGCACCGCGGGGGAGCTGATGACGCGGTCGGGGGCGAGTCCCATTCCCTGCAGGAGCCTGCCCATCAGCCGGGCGCTGCGCTTGCCCCGCTTGTTGAGCGGGCGGTCGCTGTCGGCGTCGTAGTCCGCGTCCCAGTCCGACTTGGCGTGTCTCATCAGCAGCAAAGTCTTCATCGGTCTCCCGTCGGCGGCTCGACGGGGAGTTTGGTCCAACGACGCCGCTCGCGCCACTCGGCGGCCGTCCCGGCCTCGCCTGCTGCTGGGACGAGGGGGCGGCCCGCCCCCTCGCGACGCCGACTCCTAAGGTGCGCATGCGATGAGAATCTGTGACAGCGTCGTCGACTCGATAGGGGACACTCCGCTCGTCCGCCTCTCCCGACTCCATCCCCCCGCCAACCTGGTGGCGAAGATGGAGCAGATGAACCCGGGCGGCTCGATCAAGGAGCGGATCGCCGCCTCGATGATCGACCGGGCCGAGGAGGAGGGTCTGCTCGCCCCCGGCGGCGTCATCGTCGAGCCGACCTCGGGGAACACGGGCGTCGGCTTGGCCATGGTCGGCGCCGTGCGGGGATACCGAGTGGTCTGCCCTGTTCCCGACAAGGTGTCGATCGAGAAGCGGGACCTTCTCAGGGCCTACGGCGTCGAGGTGATCGTCTGCCCCACCGAGCACGGTCGGGGCCATCCCGACTCCTACTACGGGGTGGCCGAGCGGCTCGTCGAGGAGATCGACGGCGCCTTCCAGCCCGACCAGTACCACAACGCCGCCAACCCGCAGGCCCACTACGAGACGACCGGCCCGGAGGTGTGGGAGCAGACCGACGGCGAGATCGACGTTCTCGTGGCCGGCGTCGGGACCGGCGGGACCCTCACCGGCGCCGGGAGGTACCTCAAGGAGCGGAAGCCGCAGGTCGAGTTGGTCGGGGCCGACCCCGAGGGCTCCATCTACACCAAGGGGCCGGACGAGGACCTGCATCAGTACTTCGTCGAGGGAGTCGGTGAGGACTTCTACCCCGACACGATCGACTTGGCCCTGATCGACAGGCTCATCGAGGTGACGGACGCCGAGTCTTTCGCGATGGCCCGTCGGTTGGCCAAGGTGGAGGCCGTGCTGACGGGGGGGTCCGGGGGTATGGCCGTCGAAGCCGCCCTGCAAACGGCGCGGGAGAGCGAGGATCGCTTGGTCGTGGTGATCATCCCCGACTCAGGCCGGGGGTATCTGTCCAAGGTCTTCAACGACCGCTGGATGCGCGAGCACAGGTTCCCGCTCTGACCGTCGGCCGGCGCGGCGGGCCGACGCGACTGGGCCCCCGCCGTGCGGCGGGGGCCCTGTCGGCGGCTGTGGCGTTTCTCGACAAAGCGCCGCGGGCGGGCTTGTCCCGCGGTAGCCAAAGCCGGGTGATCCCGGTTTGAAGTCGCCACCTGCGTCGCCGCCTCGGATGAGACGACAACGAGCAGCGCCTCCGGTAGTCAGCGCTACTCAGCGCCGGGCCACCTCCAGAGCCCAAGATCTTTCATGCAATTTCGGACCACCTCCTTTCTCTGGCGCCGTCATCATACCACACCCCGGCCCGGGCGGCCGGTCAGAGGCGGAGATTGCCGGAGAACCCGTCCCACCAGTCGCTCAAGGCGGTAAGCCCCTCGGACAACGCCCAGAGGAAGGCGATCACCAACACGATCAGGGCGACGACGGTGGCCAGGCTCCGGACCCGGTAGAGCTGACGTTGCGGCCCGTCCTCCACATACGACGCCTCGTTGGGCGGTGTGACCCAGGTCGCGGCGCCGGCCGCCTCGGGGGCCGCGGTCGCCTCGGGGGCCGCGGTCGCGGCTCCGGTCGCCTCGGGGGCCGCGGTCGCGGCTCCGGCCGCCTCGGGGGCCGCAACGGCTCGCCCGAGCGACGGCGACGCGGGCGACGGCCCCTCGGCGGGCACCGGTTGCGCCTGCCCGAACGTGGTTCCCTCGGCGAGCTCGGGGTCGAGAGTCGCCAGAGCTTGCTCGATGGTCGACGGCGACGGCGCCTCCGGGACCTTCACGCCCGCCTTCTCGAAGAGATCGCTCTCGTCCACACCGAGAATCGCCGACAGGGCGGTGAGCACTTTGGCGTCCCTCGGGACGGCTTGCTCCCGCTCCCACGACCGGACGGCGCTGGGCGAGCGACCGACAAGCTCGCCGAGCTTGGACTGGCTGATGCCGAGCGCGGTGCGGCGGAAGCGAACCGTCCTCCCAAAAGATCTCTCGGCCATCAAGAGAAGAATGTTATCGGCGCCCGGAAAGTTCCCGACAAGGCCGCGATTTCTGCACACGCTGAGAGATGCGTGTGCAGAAACCCAGACGAGAGCCGCAATACTGCACACGCTGAGAGATGCGTGTGCAGAAACCCAGACGAGAGCCGCAATACTGCACACGCTGAGAGATGCGTGTGCAGTAACCCAGACGAGAGCCGCAATACTGCACACGCTGGATTTTGGGGGGGCCTAACCTGGGCCGCAGGAGGCGTCTGGGCGCCTGGTGGGTCCCCCGGTCTTCAAAACCGGCGAGAGGCGGGCACCGTCTCTGGCGGGTTCGATTCCCGTCCGCCTCCGCCCGCCCAGGCGCCGGCCGTGCCCCGGCCGGCGCCTGACGCGCCTCAGCCGAGTTGCTGGCGCCGTTGCGCCTCCGCCACCGCGATCGCCGTCATGTTGACAACGTTGCCGATGGTCGCGTCTCGCTGCAGGACGTGCACGGTCTTGGAGAGGCCGCTGAGGATCGGGCCGATCACCTCAGCCCCCCCGATCCTGTGGAGGAGCTTGAAAGAAGCGTTCGCCGCCGTCAGGTTGGGGAAAACCAAGACGTTGGCGGGCCGGTCGAGCGAGCCGCCGGGGCGGCGGCGCTCCAGCAACTCCGCCACCACCGCCGAGTCAGCCTGCATCTCGCCGTCGACGGGGACGTCGGGCCTCCCCTCGCGGAACAACCGGACCGCCTTGCGCACCCTCGCCGGCTCCACGCCTCCCGCCGAGCCGAAGTCGGAGTAGCTGATGAAAGCCACCCGCGGCTCCCGGTGAAACTCCTTCTCCGCGGTCTCCGTGGCGGCGAGGGCGATCTCGGCCAATTGCCCGGCCGTCGGCTCGATGTTGACCGCGCAGTCGGTGAAGAAGTACGGCTGGCCGCGCACGATGACCATGTTGACCGAGGACACGACGGAGCGCCCCTCCTCCATCTCCAAGACCTGAAGGGCGGGCCGAATCGTCTCCGAGTGGTATGTGGTGAGGCCGGAGATGACGGCGTCGGTGTCGCCCTCCCGCAACATCATGTAGGCGTACATGTTGGGGTCCGCCACCAGGCGCTCCGCCGTGTGCAGGGAGACGCCCCGATCGCGACGCACCCTCTCGAGGATCGTGGCGTAGCGGTAGGCGCTCGACTCGCCCGACGAGGGGTCGATGATCTCCATCCCGTCGAGAGGCATGTGCGCCGAAACGGCCACGTCTTCGATCCGCCGGCCGTCGCCGACCAGGATCGGTATGCCGATGCCCTCCGAGGCGACGCGCCGGGCCGCCCGGATGATGCGGACGTCGTCGGCGTGCGGGTAGGCGACGCGTTTCGGCTCTCTGACGGCGCGGGTGGTGACGGCGGTGAGCATCCTGTACGACGCGCTGAACCGGGAGCGAAGCCGCTGCCGATACTCCTCAACGTCGTCAAAAGGGCGCCGGGCCAGCCCCTCGTCGATGGCGACCTGGGCGACGACCGGCGCCACCGTCCACACGGCGCGATGGTCGAAAGGCTTGGGGATCAGGTACTCCCTGCCGTAGGCCAACCGACCCATGTCGTAGGCTTGGAGCACCGACTCGGGGACCGGCGCCTTGGCCAACTCGGCGAGAGCGCGCGCGGCGGCGATCCTCATCTCCCGGGACACGCCGCGGGACCGCACGTCGAGGGCGCCCCTGAAGATGGAGGGGAACCCGAGGACGTTGTTGACCTGATTGGGGTAGTCGCTTCGCCCCGTCGCCATGATCACGTCCTCCCTGGCGGCTTTGGCCTCCGGGTAGGTGATCTCCGGGTCGGGGTTGGCGAGGGCGAAGACGATCGGTTCGCCCGCCATCGACCTGATCATGTCGGGGCTCACCATGCCGGCGACCGACACGCCGACGAAGGCGTCCGCCCCGAGGAGCGCGTCCTCCAGCGTCCGCGCCTCCGTCTCGACGGCGAACATCGCCTTGTCGGGCGTCAGGTCGTCGCGGCCCGCGTGGACCACACCCTGGGAGTCGACCATCAAGATGTTCGACGGGTCGACCCCCAGGTCGACGAAGAAGCGGGCCGACGCGACGCCGGCCGCCCCCGCGCCGGAGAACACGACCCGGGTGAAGGCGATGTCGCGATCGGACAGGTCCAAGGCGTTCAGGAACGCCGCCCCGGCGATGATCGCCGTCCCGTGCTGATCGTCATGGAACACGGGGATGTCGAGACGCTGCTTGAGGGTCTCCTCGATGTGGAAGCACTCCGGCGCCTTGATGTCCTCGAGGTTGATCCCCCCCACGGTCGGGGCGAGCATCTCGCAGAACCGAATGACGTCCTCGGGGTCGGAGGCGTCGATCTCAAGGTCGAAGACGTCGATGTCGGCGAACCGCTTGAAGAGGACCGCCTTCCCCTCCATGACCGGCTTCCCCGCCAGGGGCCCGATGGCGCCGAGGCCGAGCACCGCGGAGCCGTTGGAGACGACGGCCACCAGGTTTCCCCTGTTGGTGTACTGGAATGCCGCGTCGGGGTCGTCGGCGATGGCCAGGCAGGGCTCGGCGACTCCCGGCGTGTAGGCGAGGCTGAGGTCGGACTGGGTGGCCGTCGGCTTCGTCGATCGGACCTCCAACTTCCCCGGCCGCGGCTTCTCGTGGTACTCCAGGGCCTCGGAGAACATTCGCGTCTCGGCCATCAGGCGAGCCTATCGGCGCCCGGGCGCCCCCGGAAACCGGGTAGCCCTTCTGCCGTCTTGGCGCGAGAATGGGGGTTACATGCCCGAGACCGACCTTCCGATCTTCCACGACAACGGGTACAAGGTGCTGGGCGGCTGGCGAGTCGGCCAGCCCCCGGAGGAAGCCGTCACCCGCTCCGGGTTGCTCGTCCCCATCGGCGCCAAGGACGGCAACGACGCTCTCGCCTTGGTCGACGTCCAGACCGGGCAACGGTTCTGGGCGGTGCCCACCGGGGCGTGGCGCTTCATCTGGCCGCCGACCGGCAAACCCGTGGTGGCCGTCAGGGAGTCGCAGATCATCGCCGAGGAAGAGCTGGATCACGTCGGGGACGAGGGCCAGTACCTGTGATCGGCCCGCGATGAGCGGCCGTCGGAGGGCCCGGTGACTCAGGAGCACGCGTCGCGCCGGCGACGGCGCCTCACCGCGACAATCACAGATCTCGAAGTCGCCGTCCAGCGCGCCTTCCTGGTCGGGGTCGCCGCCGCCGGGACGGCCGAGGCGGACGAGGAGCGCTCCCTCAGGGAGCTGGCGGCGCTCACCGACACCGCAGGCTCCGAGCCGGTGGGCAGCGAGCTGGTGAGACGCAACCGCATCGACCCGGCAACCTTCATCGGCGGCGGGAAAGCCGAGGAGCTGGCCGCCGTCACCGGGACCCTCGACATCGACGTCGTCGTCTTCGACCATCCCCTGACCCCGGCCCAGCAGCGGAACCTGCAGTCGATCCTCGGCTGCGACGTCGTCGACCGGGAGGCGCTGATCCTCGACATCTTCGCCCAACACGCCGCGTCCAGGGTCGGGGCCCTCCAAGTCGAGCTCGCCCTCCTCCGCTACAACCTCCCCCGCCTACGGGGCAAAGGCAAGGCTTTGTCTCAGCAGGCGGGCGGGATCGGGACTCGGGGCCCGGGCGAGACGAAGCTGGAGACCGACCGTCGCCGAATCCAGCACCGGATCGCCAAACTGGAGCGCGACCTGAAGACCGCCGCCAGACGGCGCGACACCCAGCGGAAGCGCCGCCGCCGCTCGGGGATCCCGCAGGCGGCGATCGTGGGTTACACCAATGCGGGCAAGTCCACTCTCCTCAACAAGCTGACCGACTCCGACGCGCTCGTGCAGGACCGGCTGTTCGCCACTCTCGACCCGACCGTCAGGAGACTCGACCTCCCCGACAATCGCTCCGTTCTCCTCGCCGACACGGTCGGCTTCGTGCGCCGGCTCCCCCACGGCCTCGTCGAGGCGTTCCGGTCGACGCTCGCCGAGGCCGCCGAGGCCGATCTGCTGATCCACCTGGTGGACGGGTCCGACGACGACCCCGCCGGCCAGATCGCGGCGGTGAGGGAGGTCCTGGCCGGGATCGGCGCCGAGGACATCCCGGAGCTGCTGGTCGTCAACAAGTCCGACGCCCTGACCGCGAGCCAAACGAAGCGGGTCTCGAACCTCTACCCGGGGGCCGCTCTCATCTCCGCCCGCAACGGGGACGGGCTAACGACCCTCACCGCCGCCTTGAGCGAGGCGGTCGCCCGCCGGATGGTGACGCTCAAGTTGGAGGTCCCCTACGACAGGGGCGACATCGTGGCCGCCGCCCATCGCGTCGGGGAGGTGATCGAGGAGAGTCACGACAACAACGGGACCGTCCTCGACGTGAGAGTGCCGACGGCCGCGGCCGCCCGGTTCGAGAGCTTCCGCAGGTAGCCGCCCGGCTCCTCAGGCGACGAGGGTCGCCGCCCCGACGATGCCGGCGTTGTTGGCCCTCGAGGCGGGGACCACCCGCAACGACTCGTCGAGCGAGCCGCTCCATCGGTCCCACTTCCGGGCCACACCGCCCCCGACGACGGTCAACTCCGGGCGGAACACGTCTCGGACGTGACAGAGGAACCGGCTCGCCCTCGCTCCCCACTCCTCGAACGTGAGCCCTTCCCGCTCGCGGGCCTGCGCCGAGTAGCCGGCCTCGGCCCGCGTGTGCCCGCCGAACTGCATGGCGCCGAGCTCGGTGTTGGGGATGAGGTCGCCGTTGAAGAGGAAGCCGCTGCCGATGCCGCTGCCGAAGGTGAGGACGATCACCAGCCCGCTCACCCCCCGCGCCGCGCCGAATCGCGCCTCGCAAAGGGCGGCGGCGTCGGCGTCGTTAATCACCGCGACGGGCCGCCCAACGGCCTCGACGAACGCTTCGGGGGCGTCGGTCCCGAGCCACGAGTCGTCGATGTTGGAGGCCGTCTCGACTATTCCCCGGTTGAGCACCGAGGGGAGTCCGATCCCGACCGGGCCGTCGTGACCGGCCCGCCGCACCAGCTCGGCGGTCGCCGCGGTCACCGCGCCGGGTGTGGCGGGCTGAGGCGTGGGCTCCCTCATGCGCTCGGAGGCCAGCTCGCCCGTCTCGAGATCCACCAGGGCGCACTTGATCCCCGACCCCCCGACGTCGACCCCAAGTCGCAGCAGGCTCAAAGCGCTCGCCAGCGTAGACGCTCCGATATGCTCGGCGCAGTGACCGCCAAAGCTGACGTCGGCGTGGTCGGCCTCGCCGTCATGGGGGCGAACTTCGCCCTGAACCTTGCCGACTGCGGTTGGAGAGTCGCCGTCTACAACCGCACGGCCTCGGTCACCAGGGAGCTGGCGGCGAGCCGGGAGGGCGACAAGATCGCGGTGGCGGCCGAGTCGCTCGAGGAGCTTGTCGACGCCCTCATCAGGAATCGCATCATCGTCCTGATGGTTCAGGCGGGCGATCCGGTCGACGACGTCATCAACCGCCTGGTCCCGCTCCTCGACCGAGGCGACATCCTCGTCGACGGGGGCAACTCCCATTTCACCGACACGGAGAGAAGGATGAGGCGCCTGGCGGAGGAGGGCATCGAGTACCTCGGGGTCGGGATCTCCGGCGGCGAGGAGGGCGCCCGCAACGGGCCTTCGATCATGGCGGGGGGAGACTTCGTCGCATGGATCGCCGTCGGGCCGATCCTCACGGGCGCCGCGGCGCGGGCGGTGGACGGGACGGTTTGCTGCGACCTGGTGGGTCCCGGCGGCGCGGGCCACTTCGTGAAGATGGTCCACAACGGGATCGAGTACGCCGACATGCAGCTGATCGCGGAGGCCTACGGCTTGATGCGCCGCGGCCTGGCCATGTCGCCCGAGCAGATCGGCGACACCCTCGCGGAGTGGGGCGAGGGGCGGCTCCGCTCATACCTGATCGAGATCTCAGCCGACATCCTGGGCACCGTCGAGGACGGCGAGCCGTTGATCGACATGATCCTCGACGCCGCGAGCCAGAAGGGCACCGGCAAGTGGGCGGCGGCCGCGTCGTTGGACCTCTCCGAGCCGGGGACGCTGGTCGCCGAGGCGGTCTACGCCCGGATCGTCAGCTCGGACCCGGAGCGGCGGCGGCGGGCCGCAGAGGTGTTCAACTCGCCCGTCGCGCCCCTCGACGGGGCGACCGTCGACGACATCGAGGCCTCGCTCTACGCATCCAAGATCGTCTCCTACGCGCAGGGGCTGCGGCTGATGGGCGCCGCGTCGGCCGAGTACGGGTGGGGGCTGGACCTGGGGCTGGTGGCCTCGCTCTGGAAGGGGGGCTGCATCATCAGGGCCGACTTCTTGGAAGACATCGCCGCCGCCTACCGGCTGAGCCCGGGCCCGGCCGACTTGGCGGAGGCGCCGTTCTTCGCAGCCGCCGTCAAAGCGGCCGAGTCGTCGTGGAGACGGGTCGTCGCCGGCGCGGCCATGTCCGGCATCCCGGCGCCCGCCCACTCGTCGGCGCTCGCCTACTTCGACGGGGCGCGGTCGAAGCGGCTGCCCGCCGCCCTGATCCAGGCCCAGCGCGACTACTTCGGCGCCCACGGCTTCGAGCGAGTCGACCGTCCCCGAGGCGAGCTGTCCCACCACGACTGGCAGATGCGTGGGTGATAACGCGGCTCTCGTCGGCAATTCTGCACACGCCGACCGATGCGTGTGCAATAACGCGGCTCTCATCGGCAATTCTGCACACGCTGACCGATGCGTGTGCAATAACGCGGCTCTCGTCGGCAATTCTGCACACGCCGGCCGATGCGTGTGCAATAACGCGGCTCTCGTCGGCAATTCTGCACACGCTGACCGATGCGTGTGCAATAACGCGGCTCTCGTCGGCAATTCTGCACACGCTCAGACGGGAGGGGTCCCCGGGACGTCGCGGAGCGGAGGTTGGTCCAGCCCGGGGTCGGCGGCGTCGGCGGCTTCCACATGCTCCCGGCGTACGCCCATGAGGAAGAGGACGGCGTCGAGGAACGGGACCGAGACCGAGGTGTCCGCCCTCTCCCTGACGATCGGCTTGGCGTTGAAGGCGATGCCCAGGCCCGCCGCCGCCAGCATGTCCAGGTCGTTGGCGCCGTCGCCGACGGCCACGACCTGACTCAGCGGGATCCGCTCCGCGGCCGCCACCCGGCGGAGAAACGCCGCCTTGGCGGGGCCGTCGACCAACTCCCCGGCGAGGCCGCCGGTGAGGGCCCCGTCCTCGACCCCCAGCGTGTTCGACAACGAGTAGTCGATCCCCAGGTCGGCGGCTAGGGCGTCGGCGAAACGAGTGAACCCGGCGGAGACGATGGCGGTCTTCATGCCGAGGCGGCGCAACGTCCTGATGAACGTGCGCGCCCCCGACGTGACGGTGATCGCCTGCGAGACCCGGTCGAGGGCGGCTTGGTCGAGACCCTTGAGCAGGGCGACCCGCTCCCTCAGGGACCCCTCGAAGTCGATCTCGCCCGCCATGGCCGAGGCGGTGATGGCGGACACCCTCTCCTCGACCCCGGCTTCCCGCGCCAAGAGGTTGATCACCTCGTCTTGGATCAGCGTCGAGTCGACGTCGAGGACGACCATCCTCTTCGCTCGCCGCTCCAGACCTTCGGGCTGGATGGCGACGTCGATGTCCCTCTCGGCGGCGGCGGCGACGAGGCCGGCCCGGACCGCGTCGATGTCGCCGCCCGAGATCGTCAGCTCGTAGCTGAGCACCGGGTACCGGGAGAGCCTGAAGATACGCTCGATGTTCCCGCCGCCGTCGGCGATCGCCCGGGCGACGGCGCCGAAGTCGTCGGGGGCGACGCGAGCGCCCAGCACCGTCACGATCGACAACGCCTTGGGCTCGGTCGGCGCCGTGTCGGCCGGCTCGAAGTCGATGTTGAGTCCCTTTTCCCAACCGAGGAACAGCAGATCGCGGATCGTCGCCTGCTCGGCCGGCACGTCGATGAGGACGTTGAGGGTCAGCTTCCCGCGCACGACGATCTGCTCGACGTCGTAGATCTCGGCGCCGCCGGCCGTCAGCACGTCCATCAACGCCGCCGAGATCCCCGGGCGGTCGGGCCCGTTCACCGAGACGAGGATCGTCCTGCGGTCCGTCATCGGGGAAAGGGTAGGGGGTCGGCGCCGCAGGCCGCCGTCGCCCGCCGCGGCTCCGCGGCCGGGGCGCGGCCGGTACCATCCGGCGCCTCCGACCCTGAGGCTCAACTTGTCAGACAACCCGTTCCGCCTCTCGCGGGGCGTCGTGCCCAACCACTACGACATCCGGCTCGAGCCCGACCTCGAGACCTGCGAGTTCACCGGCTCGGTCGGCGCCGACATCGAAGTCGTCGAAGCCGCTTCGTCGATAACCCTCAACGCCGCTGAGATCGTCATTGAGTCGGCGAACCTCTCGTCGGTCGGCGCCGCAGCGGACATCACATACGACAAGGAGCTTGAGCGAGCGACGTTGACGTTCGACCGGGAGCTGGCCCCCGGCTCGTACCGACTCGAGATCAAGCACAAGGGCGTCATCAACGACAAGCTGCGCGGCTGGTACCGGTCCACCCACCGGGACGCCGACGGCGCCGAGCACGCCATCGCCGCGTCGCAGTGTCAGGCGACCGACGCCCGACGGATCTTCCCCTGCTGGGACGAGCCCGACTTCAAGGCGACGTTCCGGACGACCCTGGTCGTCGACCCCGAGTCGGAGGGTTACTCCAACACGTCGGAGACGGGGAGGGCGACCCTCGACGACGGGCGGGTCAAGATCCGGTTCGCGCCGACGATGAAGATGTCCACATACCTGCTCGCGTTCATCGTCGGGCCCTTCGAGGCGACCGAGCCGACCGTGGTCAGGGGCACGCCCATCCGGGTCATCGTCCCCAGAGGGAATCTCCACCTCACGGCCGCGGCCATGGAGAACGCCGTCTTCTGCTTCGAGTACCTGTCCGACTACTACGGCATCGACTACCCGGGCGACAAACTCGACCACATCGCCATCCCCGATTTCGCCGCCGGGGCCATGGAGAACATGGGACTCATCACCTACCGCGACTCCTACCTGATCCTCGACCCGGAGAAGGCCAGCCAGGCCGAGCTGCAGAACTGCCTCGACGTGATCGGCCACGAGGTCGCCCACCAGTGGTTCGGCAACCTGGTCACCATGGCATGGTGGGAGGGCGCCTGGCTCAACGAGGCGTTCGCCTCCTTCATGGAGTTCAAGGCGACCGAGGCCATGCGCCCCGAGTGGAAACGCTGGCTGTCGTTCGCCAACGACTGGAAGCCGTGGGCGATGAGCACCGATCAGCTCGCCAACACGCGGCCGGTCGAGTTTGAGGTCGACTCAGCCGCGGAAGTCGACCAGATGTTCGACTCCATCACCTACGGCAAGGGCTCCGCCGTGTTGCGGATGATGGAGATGTTCATCGGCGAGGAGAGCTTCAGGCGGGGTGTGACCGACTACCTGAACAAGCACAAACACTCCAACACCGTGACCGCGGACCTGTGGGAAGGGCTCGATGGGGCGTCGCAGTGGCCGGTCTCCGAGATCATGAGCACATGGGTCTACCAACGGGGTTTCCCGCAGATCGACGCCCGGCTGGTCGACGGCGGCGTGCAGCTCAGCCAGAGGAGGCACCTCGCCATCGCGGACGAGTCCGACGCCACGATCTGGAAGGCGCCGGTCCAGCTCCGCGGCGAGAGCGTCGGCGAGCCCTTCGAGATGAAAGTCCTGGTCGAGGGGGACGAGGCCTTCGTCCCGATCGAAGGCGATCTCGACTGGGTGACGACCAACGCCGGCGGGCACGGCTTCTACAGGTCCCGCTACACCGAGGAGCTGCTTGAGGATCTGATCGACAACATCGAGCGCCTCGACGAGATCGAGAGGCACACCCTGGTCTCGGACACTCTCGCCTTCGTCAACAACGGGCAGGTCCCGGCGGACCGCTTCCTCGATCTCGCCGCCGAGCTCGGCGCCGAGACGGAGCAGGCGATCTGGTCGGTCGTCGCCTCCGGCCTCGGCCAACTCGAGCACCACGCCCTCGACGAGGAGGCTCGGCCCGCGTTCGAGGAGTTCGTCAGGAAGCTGACGGGCCCCGCGCTCACACGGCTCCGGTGGGAGGCGGAGGAGTCGGAGAGCGACCTGACCCGCAAGCTCCGCGGCGTGCTGATCACGACCATGGGCGCCCTCGGCGCCGACGGCGACACGATCGCCCGGGCGACCGACGCGGTCGAGCGGTTGCTCAGCGGGGCCGAGCTCGACCCCGAGGTGGCCACCGCGGCGTTGGCGGTGTACGCCCGTCGCGGCGGCGCCGACGAGCACACCCTCTTGTGGGAGGCCTACCGGAAGTCGGCCGCCCCCCTCGACCAGGTGCGGTACCTGCGCTCGGTCGCCGGGGTGGGGGCGACCCAGCCGGCGGTGTCGACGCTGGACAAGATCATCGACGGCGACATCCGCACTCAGGACGGCTACTGGGTATTCGCCCGGCTCCTCATGGGCAAGGCGGGCCCGGCGGTGTGGGAGTCGGCGCGCCGGCGTTGGGACAAGCTCCTCGAGGTGATGCCGGGCATCACCCGCACCAGGATCGCCGAGGGGCTTTCCGCCTTGTCCCAACCCGAGGTCGCCAACGACGTCAAGGCGTTCTTCGCTGAGCACCCGATCCCCGAGGCCGCCCGGCCTCTGGCCCAGAACATCGAGAAGCTCGACGTCAACGTCGCCCTCCGCAAGCGGGAGACCCCGGTGGTGACCGACTACTTCAGCGCCTGAGGGCCGCCCCCGGGCCTTTCGCCGGCGACCGGGGCGCCGAGCCGGCTACCTCAGCTCGACAACGCCTCCGGCGGCCTCGATGGTCTCCTTCGCCTTCTCGGCGGTCTCCTTGTCGACGTTCTCGAGGACGGCGGCGGGGGCGCCGTCGACCAGATCCTTCGCCTCTTTGAGGCCGAGGCTGGTGAGCGAACGCACTTCTTTGATCACCTGGATCTTGGCGGACCCCGCGTCGGTGAGGAAGACGTCGAACTCGTCCTTCTCGTCCTCGGCCGCGTCGGCGCCTTCGCCGCCCTCGGCCGGGGCGGCGACCGCGGCCACGGGGGCGGCGGCGGTCACGTCGAACCTGTCCTCGAAAGCGTCGAGAAACTCCTTGAGCTCGAGGACGGTCATCTCCTCGAACGAGCTGAGCAGCTCCTCGGTGGTTGGTTTGGCCATTTTCTCATTCCTCCTCGGCCGAATCGGCCGCGGTCTCTGCGGGCTCGCCCGCGGGCGGGACGGCCTCCGGCGCGCCGCCTCCCGACGGGAGCTCGCCCGACTCCTTCTTGCTTAACAGTTGAGTGAACACCGAGGCCGCGTCGCGACTGAACGAGGCGAACATGGCGGCCGCCTTGGCCAGCGGGGCCTTGGCGGCCCCCGCGACCTTGGCGAGCAGCACCTCGCGCGACTCGATCTCGGCGAGCTTGGCGACCTCCTCGGGGGAGAGGACGCTCCCCGAGAGGAACCCGGCTTTGAGGACGAACACGTCGTGCGACTTGGCGAACTCCTTGAGAGCCTTGGCCGCGGCGACGGGGTCGGCATTGGCGAAGGCGAGGGCGGTGGGGCCGGCAAGGTACTCGCCCATGCCCTTGATCCCGGCGTCGCTGGCGGCGAGCCTGGCGAGGGTCATCTTGACGACCTTGTAGTCGGCGCCGTTCTCGCGCAGGGCCCTCCTGAGGTCCTGCACGGCCTGAACCGAGAGGCCGCGGTACTCGGTGAGGAACACCGCCTCCGCGTCTTCCAGTCGCTCTCGGATGTCGGTGACGGCCTTCACCTTCTCCGGTCTTGGCATTCTCACAGCTCCTCGAACATCAACACAGCTCCTGACAGCAACGAAGCCCCTCGGCGACGGCAGGGGCTTCGAGAAGCGGTCCTGCGCAGGCGGGTCAAGACGGCCTTTCAGCCCCCGCACAAGTGCGGGCGGCCGCCTGCGGTCTTCGGCCGAGGTCTGTGTTGCGGGCGCCATGTTACCGGCACCGAGCATGGACACAACTTGGGTCTACGCGATCGACGGCGCTTGGCTCGGATCCGTCGGGAGTTGGACCGTGTCGCGGTGGGTGGATTCCGCAGGCCTCGCCCGGCGAGTCCACGGACGCTGGTCTCAGGGGGCCTCGGCCAGGTAGGCGGCGAGGGCGGTCTCGACCTTCTCCGGCACCACCGCTTCGCCGCCCAACACGATGATGCTCTTCGGTTTGAGGCGGGTCAGCTCAGCGGCCGTCGCCTTGGGGATCGTCCCTCCCGCCACGAGGAGGACCGGGCCGTCTTTGAACGCCCCGGCGGCGCCTCCCGCCAGGGCGTCGGGGAAGTTCGCCCCGGTGGCGACGTACGCCACGGGCACCCCCGCCTTGAACGCGTCCTTGGAGATCTTCCCTCCGGTGGAGTACCGGTCGGCGCCCGCGAGGCGAGACACCTCCCCGGTCGTGTAGCTCTTCAACGCGTTCTCGACCGCCTCCGAGACCACGCCCGTCCCCCCGACGACCACGATGCTCCTCGGCTTCAACCGCCTCAGCTCAGAGACCGTGGCTGAGGGGAGCTTGGTCTTCTGGGTGAGGAGGATCGGCCCGCCCAACGCCGCGGCGGCCGGGCCCCCCGTCAAAGCGTCGGGAAAGTCCTCACCGGTCGCCACGAACGCCACAGCCGCTCCGGGCTGAAAGTGCTTCGCGGAGATCGCCGCCGCGGTGGAGTAACGGTCGGAACCGGACTGGCGGGAAGTCGCGCCCTGCTTCTGCAACGCCGACTCCACCGCCGCCGACACCACGCCGGTCCCGCCCAAGACGATGATCTTCTTCGGCTTGAGCCGCTTCAGCTCTGCGAGCGTCGCCCTGGGGATGGCGTCTTTCGTCACCAAGAGGATAGGGCCGTCCCCACCCGAGGCGGCCGAGCCGGCGAGGGCGTCGGGGAAGTTCACCCCGGTGGCGACGTACACCGCCTCCACCCCGGGATCGAACGTCGCCTTCGAGATCTCAACAGCCGTCGCGTACCGCTCCGCTCCCGCGATCCGCCCCAGCCCCCCTCTCTCCGGCTCCGTCGAGACCGACACCGAGTCGGAAGCGGTCACCGTCTTCCCGTCCGGCGCTTTGACGGTGACTGTGGCTTTGTTGCTGATCACGCCCGCGGCGATGTCGGCTGAGGTCGCCACATACGTTGCGGTGCAGGTCGTCTTCTTGCCCGGCGCCACCGAGGTCTCCGGGCAGGTCACCTCCCCGGCCTTCGGGTCGGCCACCGACACATCGGTCAGGGTCACGTTGCCGGTGTTGGTCACGGGGAACGAGTAGGTGACCTTGTCGCCCGCGGCCACCTTCCCCGTAGGAGCGGTCTTCGCCTTGTCGAAGCCGACGCCAGGCGCCGCCGCGAACGTCACAGGAGGCAGAGTGTCGGTCTGCTTGTCGCCCCGCGCTGGGGTCGCTGTCACCGTCGCCTCACCGGATCGAATCTGTCCCGCGTCGAGATGACCCTGAGTCAAAACGACCTCCGCCGTGCACCTCGTCGAGGCGCCCGGCCCGAGAGGGAAAGCGGGATCGCAGTCGACCGGCCTGCCGCCGGTCACCGCGACCGACGTCAACGACACGTTGCCCTTGTTCGTCACCCGGAACCCGTAGGAGGCCTTGTCGCCCGCGTCGGCCCGCCCCTCCGGCGGCGCCGCGGTCTTCTCGTCGACCGTCATCGCAGGCACCGCCAAGGTCGTGATCTCCTGCCTCGCGGTGGCGGAATGGCTCACAGACGGGGCATGCGTCTCCGGCTCCGCGTCGACCCGCTTGCTAGCGGCGGCGGCGTCCTGGCCGCCCGCGGTCACAGTGCGGGCGGCGAAACCGGCGTCGAAGTCGTCTTGGGTATGTCACGGGTAGCGGTGCACTTGATCGTCTCGCCCGGCTTCAGCAAGGTGGTTGCGGGCACTGCCTGACCCGCCCTTGTCACCATCTGGCCCCCCGGCCGCCTCACGCAGGCGAGGCCGGCCGTCTCGGTGATCTCCAGGTTCTTGAGGGTCGCCGCCCCCTTCGCCGAAGCAGGGTCCGCCGCGTTGGTGACCACATAGGTGAACTCGACCTCGTCGTCGACGGCCACATCCGTCGGGGCCTTGTCGCCGGTCACCGCCGCGGTCCCCGTCACCGAGATGCCGCACCGCAAGTCGAGCTTCACCCAGCCGACCAAGGCGTAATCGTTCGCGCCCGGGGCGTTGATGGCCAATTCGGATGTCGCCGCGGTGTGAGTCACCTCGTATGTGCTCGGCGTCGCCGGATACACCTTCCAGTCGCCGCTCATACTCGCCAATGTTGTCGGCGTCGCCCCGGGAGCGCCGATGGTCAGAGTATCGGTCCGTTTCGTGTTGCCTTGGCCGTAGCGGATGGCCCAGGCGATCCTGTCGCCCTGCAGAGTGGGGAAGGACTGGCTCAGCTTATGAGGAGTGTTTGCGGGTAGAACGACACCCTGAAGGCCATCAGACCCCCGGAGAATCTGGATCTTGTCTTGGTTGGTCCCGGTCAGATTCGTGTACCAACCTGTGACACCCGTCTTGTCCGTCGGGTCGTACTCCGATACCCACCGCATTTCGGCGGGATGGATGTTCGGCTCCTGGAAGGAGAGGTTCACGCCGCGGCCGCAATCCGCCGTCGCCCCAGGCCCTGTCGTCTCTTGGGCGTCGGCGGTCGGGGCCGGCTCGGCGGCGCCGACCGGCCGAGGGCCTTCGGTCATCCCGGCGGCCCCGACGGCGAGCAGGGCGACGACGAGAAGGATTCCTCTCCTGCCGCCGGTCGTCGAGCGATTGTCGCGGGCCTCTCTCATCTTGTGGTCCTTCTCAAACGGCTGAGTGCGCTTCGGCGGGCGGACCGCCCTCCGACACCATCAAGATACACGCGTTGGCGCGTTTCTCGCCGAAATCCTCAACCCGGGCGGCTCAAGGGGTCTTGGGGGGTAGGCCGAGGGCGGATGGGGCCGTCCTTGAGCGCGCCCCGCCAGAGCGTCTGGGAAGACGTTCATCAAGATGGGCGGGGAAGTGCGGCGGGCGTCAGGGCGGGGATCTCCCGCCGGTCTGGTTTCCTCCGGTCTGGTAGGTCAGGTCGAATGGGCTGGCCCATTCCACGGTGACCCTGCCGGTCTTGATGTAACCCCAGCCGCCTTCGTGTTTGGCCCGGTGCCGACACCGGCCGAGGCGGTTCTCGACGGTGGTGGGGCCGCCTCGGGGGTGGTCGATGCGGTGGTCGAGATCGCAGTTGGCCGCGGGGCATGCGACGTGGAGGGTGACCGACCCTGCCTTGCCGCCTCCTGCGTCGGCGTAGAGGTCGGCGTTGCGGCCTGTGAGCAGGTCTAGGGCGACGTCGGCGCGGAGTTGGGTGTGGCTCCGGGTCGAGCCTGCCCTCTTGAGGCCGTTGGCGAGGATGTTGACCCGCAGGTTG